>Ga0155844_101_pt1 | contig 75665 bp, 77 predicted proteins | sample RifCSPlowO2_01_FD_107498 | JGI IMG/M metagenome (GOLD analysis project Ga0155844, IMG submission 107498) | Candidatus Doudnabacteria bacterium RIFCSPLOWO2_01_FULL_48_57
CATTTTGGGGCATTGTTACAGGTATAGCTGATCCGCAACTAGTTAACTCATATGCTTACGCAAGAGGCAACCCACTGACCTATAACGATCCAGATGGTCAATGGCCAAGTCTTGCACAGACTAACAGCTTTTTAGCCAGAGTTGATAGATATAATCCTTGTTCCATACCCCCCTCTGGGCCAAAGGCTACTTTGTCTCCACCATCGGCCTCGATGAGCGCATCATTCGCAGATACGTAAAATACCAGGACAAGCACAATCAAACCAATCAGCCTTCACTCTTCGACAAACTCTTAAATTAATCACCAGCCGCTCTGCCGACTTGTCGGCAAACCCAAAACCACCAGACCTTAGTCTGGTGGTCGGTTATTTACCTTAGTTCAAATGTCAGGGTCACGTTTACCACAACATCCTCGGTACCGGGCTGCACTGGGGAGGAGTTCGGCACTCCTGGCAGAGGCGGAGACGATTGGCGGTCATAGAACATGGGCGGGAAATAGCCCGAGCCTTCGGTAAAATTGATAACCTTGCCGAGCTTCACCCCAATGCGGTCAGCGAGCTCCTGAGCTTTTTGCTTGGCTTTGTCGATTGCCTGATCTCTGGCCTCGACTTTGAGTTTATCCGGGTCTTCAATCGTATAGGATACGTTGCCGATTTGATTGATGCCTTTTGCGGTAAGACCGCCGAGAATCGTTGGGACAGTCTCGAGTTTTCGTACTTTTATGGTCACATTCTGCGTCAGGTTGTAGCCAGTGATCGTGCCTTGCGAGTTGTTTGAGTAATCGTACTGCGGATAGAGGCTGTATCCGCTGGTTTCCGTGTCGTCTTCGGCAACGCCGTTGCTCTTCAGATAATTCATCACATCGGTCATTTTGGCGTCATTGTCTGTTTGCACGCGCGTCGAATCGCGGCCTTGGGTAACGACCGAAAAATTCAGCGTCGCAATGTCGGGCTTGGCTGTAACCTTTCCGTCCGCGCTCATGTTGATTGAGCGGGTTTTAGACAGGTCGTAGCTGCCGCGAACGCGATTGCTTATTTCCACGCCCAGAAAAATTATTAAAACAATAGCAAGCACTGCGGCAAGCAGGCCGAGAAGGTTCTTGATTTGTTCTTTCACATTTGTTTCGTTAATTGATAATTATCCGATTTGATTATATCATATAGATCCGCAGTGCCGGTGTAGCTCAGTCGGTAGAGCTGCCCGCCACAGCCTGAGCCCACGTAGCTCAATGGTAGAGCAATGGTATCGTAAACCATAGGTTGTCGGTTCAATCCCGACCGTGGGCTGAGGCGATGGCAGGCGGGGCAGCACTTTCGTAAAGTGAAGGTCGCAGGGAAGATTCCGACCATCGGCTCCAGGCGTTTGGTGGGCAGGTAAAGCAGATGCCCCGAGGGAATATCCCGGGAGGTGGCTCCAGCAAAAAAAGATTAACACGTCAAGGGTCTAGTGCCTTGACATAAAGCTCGAATAATAAGGACAATAAAGCTGCCTATACTCGTAAAGTAGGGCATTTTTTGTTATTATTACTCGGATGGAAAACAACCCTCCGAAACAAAAAAGTCCGATAGATAGGCGCGAATTGGTTTCCCTTGCCTTTGAGCTTGGGTTTATCATCGCGTTGCCGATTGTCGCTTTCGGCTTCGCAGGCAAATGGCTCGACTCGGCAATGGATACCGAGCCGCTGTTTACCTTGCTTGGGATACTTTTAGCAATCACATCAACTTCGATTTGGATGTACAGAAAATTCAAAAGTTATTTTTAATAAATCAGACCCCTCTCCGCCGGATTACCGGCGCACTCTCCCCTCGTCAGGAGAGAGTAAAAAAGATGAAAACTTATGATTTTTTCCTTGCCGCCGCTCGCGGCAGAACCAATTTTTAATATCGGCAGCTTCCCGGTCGCCAACACCCTGATCAATTCGTCATTGACTGTTGCTCTGTTTGCGGCCATTGGTTTTGTCCTGCGCAAACGCTCCCGCGAGATCCCGGATAAGATTCAAAATTTCGCGGAAAGTATTATCGAGGTTATTCTTGGTTTTATGGACCAGGTCACCCGGGACAGAAAAAAGACGATAAAGTTTCTGCCCGTCGTCGGCACCCTGTTCTTTTTTATTCTGGCGTCCAACTGGCTTGGCATTTTTCCGGGCATCGGCTCGATCGGCCGGTGGCTGGTGATGCATGGCCGCCTCGAGCTGGTTCCGCTGTTCCGGCCGGCCAACACTGACCTGAACATGACGCTGGCCATGGCTGTCTCGACGATTATCTTGACGCATGTTTTTGGAATGGTGGCCGTTGGCTTTTGGCGTTATGCCAACAAATTTGTGAAACTGGGCGATATTGTCCGCAGCGTGCGCAAGGGCGGAATGAGCATCTTGGTCGCGGTTATCGAATTTTTTGTCGGCATTATTGAAATTTTTTCGGAAATTGCCAAAATGGTTTCGCTGTCGCTCCGGTTGTTTGGCAACATCTTTGCCGGCGAGGTTTTGCTTACAGTCATCGCCGGCCTGATTGCGTATTTTGTGCCGTTGCCGTTTATGATGCTGGAAATTCTGGTCGGTCTCATTCAGGCGATCGTGTTTTCCATGCTGGTACTGGTTTCCTTTACGATGGCCACCGCGGAAATCCACGAAGCGCATTGAAAATAGATTTAGGATTTAAGATTTAGGATTTATGAACTATTCATAAATCATACGTCGTAAATCGTAAATCAGATTTACAAGTTCGCCAGCGCGCAATATAAATTAAAATAATAACTGCGCTGAAGTGAACGGAAAGGATTAAATATTATGGATCCAGAGACAATGGCCACCCTCGTCAAAGGGATGACAATCGCCATCGGCGGTATTTTCCCGGCCATCGCGATCGGCAAGACCGCGTCCAAGGCCATGGAATCAATCGGCCGCAACCCCGAATCAGCTGACAAGCTGTTCGTGCCGATGCTTCTTGGTATGGCGTTTGCGGAAGCTATCGCCATTTACGCCTTGGTTATTACCTTCATTTTGTAGAGCGTTTAGTGCGTAGCGTATAGAGTTTAGCCTATACGCTCCACGCTGTACGCTGTACGCTAATTATAAATATGGACATACATTATCTCATCACGTTAGTTACAGAAGCCGCAGTCGAACATGCAGAAGAGGGAACAGGCGGAGTTTTGGGTACGCTTGGCATCAATTGGAAGCTTTTTCTGGCCCAGCTGGTAAATTTTTCGATTATCCTTTTTATCCTCTGGCGCTGGGTGTTCAAACCGGTTGCTGGCGCGCTGGAGGCGAGGCGGCAGAAGGTCGAAGAATCGGTAGCCAAGGCTGAAAAAATAGAAACGCAAATGCGTGAAGCCGACAGCGAACGCGAACAGAAACTCCAGCAGGCCAGACTCGATGCCGAGGAAATCATCAAGCGCACCGCGTCCGAGGCTGAAAAAAACAAGCAGCACACCTTGCTCGCCGCCAGGGATGAAGCCGAGAAGATTTTGAACAAAGCCAAACAGCAAATGACCGCGGAAAAACAGCAAATGCTCAAAGAGGTGAGAGAAGAGGTTGCTGACCTGGTGGTCATGGCCACGGAAAAGATTTTGCGGGAGAAATTGACTGACAAAAAGGATCGGGAAATGATTCAAAATGTCATGCAGGAGATGAAATGAGGTATAGCGTCAAGCAATACGCGCAAGCGCTTTACGAAGCGCTGCACGACACGCAAGCCAAGGACCAGGAAAAGATTTTGGATAACTTTGTGGCAGTGCTGAAGCAGAATGGTGACCTGGGAAAATTTGCGGAAATTGAAGACGAGTTTACCGCTTACGAAAAAACCACCAAAGGAATCAAAACCGCGCAGGTTACAACCGCCCGGAAACTGTCTGAACACGAAGCGGGCAAGCTGATCAAAGAGATGAACGATTATCTGGGAGCAAAGGTGGAATTGAAGCAGAAAATCGACGCGGGCGTGTTGGGCGGAGTGCTAATCCAGGTGGAGGACAAGCTGATCGACGGCAGCATCAAACGCAATTTACAAGATTTAAAAAATAATTTATCCGAAAGCTAGCATGTCAACCAAATCAATCATTGAAAACCTAAAACATAAAATCTCCGGACTCGAAACCGGAGCGCGCGTGGAGCAGGTCGGGCAAGTTTTGCAGATCGGCGACGGTGTGGCCAGAGTTTCCGGGCTGTCCCAGGTGGCCGCCTCGGAAATCGTCGAATTTGAAACGACCACCGGCAAAGTGGCAGGCGTAGTGCTCAACCTGGAAGAGGGCGAGGTTGGAGTCGTGGTTTTGGGGGAACAGCGGCATATTTCCGAAGGAAACACGGTCCGCGCCACAGGCCGTATTCTGTCCGTGCCGGTTAGCGACGCTTTGATCGGCCGTGTGGTCAACGCCCTCGGCGAGGCAGTGGATGGCCACGGCGCGATCCAACCGCCAGCCGGCGGAAAAAAATACTATCCAGTGGAAAAAATCGCCCCGGGTGTTATTACGCGCGAATCCGTCAAACAGCCGCTGCAAACTGGTGTGAAGGCGATTGACGGGATGATCCCGATCGGCCGCGGCCAGCGCGAGCTGATCATCGGCGACCGCCAGACTGGAAAAACCGCGATCGCGATCGATACGATCCTTAACCAAAAAGGCCAGGATGTTATCTGTATTTATGTGGCGATTGGACAGAAAGAATCAAAAATCGCAAAAATCGTCAAAGAGCTCGAGGCAAAAGGTGCCATGGATTACACGATTGTGGTTCTTGCGGGAGCATCCGAGCCTGCCGCGCTTTCTTATATTGCTCCCTACGCTGGTTGCGCCATGGGCGAATATTTCATGGACCAGGGCAAGGATGTTTTGGTGGTTTACGACGATCTTTCCAAACACGCGGTAGCGTACCGCGAAATCTCATTGCTTTTGCGCAGACCTCCGGGACGCGAAGCATATCCGGGCGATGTATTTTACCTTCACTCGCGCCTGCTTGAACGCGCAGCCAAGCTCAACAAAGATTTTGGCGGCGGCTCGATCACTGCCTTGCCTATTATTGAAACACAGGCTGGCGATATCTCGGCTTACATCCCCACCAATGTTATCTCCATCACCGACGGGCAAATTTTCCTGGAATCTGATCTGTTTTATCAGGGTATCCGGCCAGCTCTGAACGTCGGTATTTCTGTGTCGCGCGTGGGATCCGCGGCGCAAATCAAAGCCATGAAGAAAGTCGCAGGTAAGCTTCGTCTGGATCTTGCGCAGTTCCGCGAACTCGCGGCGTTCGCGCAGTTTGCTTCTGATCTTGATGAAGGAACAAGAAAGCAGATTGACCGCGGCCGCCGTATTACTGAGATCCTAAAACAGCCGCAATACGCGCCGATGCCCGTGGAACACCAGGTGGCGATCCTTTTTGTTGTCACAAACGGTTTTCTCGATGACGTACCCGTTGAAAAGGTCAGGGATTTTGAAGACCGATTCCATAAATACCTTGAGGTGAATGCCAGAGAGCTCTTAAACCAGATCCGCGTGAAAAAAGAACTGACCGAAGATGTTGAAGAGAAGTTGAAGAGATATATAGCAGAGTTTAAGCAATTGAAAATGTAAAAATCAAAGTGTAAAATGACAATGTCATTTTGAGATTTACACTTTACATTTTGCATTATAATTATTATGCCCTCTACGAAAGAAATAAGACGAAGAATCAAGTCAATAAAAAGTACCAGGCAGATAACGAAAGCCATGGAGCTGGTCTCTGCCGCCAAGATGCGCAAAGCGCAGATGCAAACATTGGCGACAAGAGCGTACGCGAAATACGCCTGGCAGCTCGTGCAAAATCTGACCGTCAAAGCGGACCCGCGTATCCATGCTTTACTTAGACCACCAAAGCAGAACGGCAGAGCGCTCATGGTGGTTATGAGCTCAAACAGGGGACTCATTGGCGCTTTTAACAATCACATTACCGAAGCGGCAAACGCGTACGCGCGGAAATTTGTCGGCGTGGACGTCATCACTCTCGGTAAAAAGAGCCGCGATTCTCTGAAGAAGCTTGATTTCCAGATCGTTGCTGATTTTGAAAAAAAGGACACGACAAATTCGGTAATGGACATTAACATTTTGTCGCAGATGGTAATTAGCGAATTTGTTTCCGGCAAATACGATCGGGTCGCACTGGTGTATATGGATTTCATAAGCACTCTGCAGCAAAAACCCCATGTACTCGAATTGCTCCCCTTAAAACAACCGGACCCTTCGCTTGGCATGATGAGTGCGGAAGGCGACGATGAATTTACCCCCAGCTTTGAGGATTTCGATTACACTTTTGAGCCAAGCGCGCAGTTTGTGCTCGAAGAGGTGTTGCCGCGGCTGACGATTATGCAGGTTTATCAGGCTCTTCTTGAAACTAACGCAGCCGAGCATTCCGCGCGCATGGTTGCCATGAAAAACGCGTCAGATGCGGCCGGCGACCTGCTTACGGATCTGACGCTCGAATATAACAAACTCCGCCAGGCCAATATTACCAAGGAAATCAGCGAGATCGTCGCCGGTAAATTGGCCTTGACAAATTAGTATTTAGAATTAAGTTGTAAGCAATAAGTAGTATGAATAAGACAGGAAAAATCACACAAATCATCGGTCCGGTCGTAGACGTCAGATTTGAAGATCATGTCCCGGCAATTTATAACGCGCTGGAGCTGAAGAGCGGGCAGAAAAGCATCATTCTCGAGGTCGCTCAGCAAACGGGCGGAAACACAGTGCGTACCATTGCAATGGATTCCACGGACGGCCTCAAGCGCGGCACAGAGGTCCGCGACACTGGCGCGCCTATTTCGGTGCCCGTGGGCAAACTGACCCTCGGCCGGATTTTCAACGTACTGGGGGAAGCAGTAGACGGACAGGATTCGCCAACAACGGAAAAAAAATACCCGATTCACAGGCCAGCTCCAAAATTTGTCCAACAATCAACCAAAACCGAGATTTTGGAGACGGGTATCAAAGTCATCGACCTTATTTGTCCGATTCTGAAGGGTGGCAAGGTCGGGTTGTTTGGCGGCGCAGGAGTGGGCAAGACTGTTGTTATCCAGGAGCTCATCAACAACATTGCCAAAGCGCACGGCGGTGTGTCAGTGTTTGCGGGGGTCGGGGAGAGAACGCGCGAAGGAAACGATCTTTACCACGAAATGAAGGATGCCAAAGTGCTCGACAAACTAGCCATGGTTTTCGGTCAGATGAATGAACCGCCCGGTGCCAGAGCCAGAGTCGCTCTCACCGGCCTTTCCATGGCTGAGTATTTCCGCGATGAACAAAACCAGGACGTTTTGATGTTCATCGATAACATTTTTCGGTTTACGCAGGCCGGCAGCGAGGTTTCAGCTTTGCTCGGCCGTATTCCGTCTGCTGTCGGCTATCAGCCAACATTAGCGACCGAAATGGGAGGTCTGCAGGAGCGCATCACTTCAACCGATAAAGGCTCCATTACGTCGGTTCAGGCTGTGTATGTGCCGGCCGACGACCTGACTGATCCTGCACCGGCCACGACCTTTGCCCACCTTGATTCCACTGTGGTACTCGCCCGCGCTCTCACGGAGCTTGGCATCTACCCTGCTGTGGATCCTCTGGATTCATCCTCGACAATCCTTGATCCAAACATTGTCGGCAAGGAGCACTATGTTGTAGCGCGCGGCGTGCAAAAGGTTCTGCAGCGCTATAAAGATCTCCAGGACATTATCGCGATTCTTGGCATCGAGGAGCTTTCTGATGAGGACAAGCAAACAGTGGCGAGGGCCCGCAAGATCCAGAGATTCCTTTCCCAGCCGTTTTCGGTAGCTGAAACATTTACGGGCAGAAAAGGAGAGTACGTAAAACTTTCCGATACGATCCGCGGCTTCAAGCTGATTCTTGACGGTGAACTCGACAGCGCGGCTGAAGCAGATTTTTATATGAAAGGCGGAATAGAGCAGGTGCGGGCGTGAAATTTCTGATTTCGCAATTTTCAAATTTCTTGTATGGCAAAATTAAAGTTTAAACTTATTACACCTGAACGGGTGTTATTAGACTCAGAGGTTGACTCTGTCTCTTGTCCCACGCAAATGGGAGAGATAACAGTTCTTCCTCACCACATTCCGCTCGTCGCCAATCTTGCCGCAGGGGAGATGAAGGTTGTTTCGGACAGTGAGCCGCGGTTCATGGCTGTTTTGGGCGGTGTGGTGGAGATCAGGCCCGGTAACGAAGTTATAGTTCTCGCGGACGCGGCTGAAATGGGCCATGAAATTGACGTGAAGAGAGCGGAAGAAGCGCGCGAGCGCGCGCACAAAATCATGGCAGAGAAAACCTTGTCTGACGAGGAATACGCTGCAACTGCAGCAGCTTTGGAAAGATCGCTTGTCAGACTGCGGCTAGCGCGACGAAGAAAAACTAAAGCGGTCTGACCAAAAACCGCCCGACGGCGGTTTTTGCTTGTCCGCCTCAGGTGGGATATCATTGCTGTATGGTCCCGCGGCACGTATAACAATTTTCATACCAAGATGAGACGAAACAACAGTTTGGCAATGGCGATGAGGTTTTCCTGGCCAGATAAATCAAAGCATTCGAAGGGCGCTTTTGATATTGTCCGCAAACTGCGGAAAGTCGGACATAAAGCCTACATTGCGGGCGGCGCTGTGCGCGACGCGCTTCTGAAAAGAAAGGTTGAAGACATTGATATTGCCACAAGCGCGGCCCCTGCGAAGGTCAAAAAACTTTTTCTAAAGACGATACCGACCGGTGAGAAGCACGGAACTATAACGGTCAGGCTCGGCAAAATGAATTATGAAGTCACCTCGTTTCGCACAGAATCGGCCTATGAAAGCCGCCGGCGGCCAAAAGCCGTATCTTTTGTGGCTAGCCCTGAAAAAGACGCTAAAAGGCGGGATTTTACGCTTAACGCGTTGTTTTATGATCCAGAAGCCTCCCATATCCTGGATTTTGTGGGAGGTTTGGCTGATTTGCGCCGCGGCCTCATCCGCACTGTGGGCAGTCCCGACGCCCGGCTTCGCGAAGACGCTTTGCGCCTGATGCGGGCGGCGCGATTTGCGACCGTTTTAAACCTGTCGATAGAAAGAGAAACCAGGAGCGCCGTCAAAAAAAACGCCAAGCTGATCAGAAAAATTTCCGCGGAGCGCATAAAAGCCGAGCTTGATAAAATAATTTCTTCTGACCGCGCGCCAGCCGGCATTGGTCTCCTAGATGAACTAGGGCTGTTACAATTTATTTTGCCGGAGCTAAAGGATTGCCAGCGGGTCACGCAGCAAAAAGATAAACACGCCGAAGGAGATGTGTACACGCACTCAATTCTCTCGCTTGAAAATTCTGAATCGCAAGACCTTGCCACTCGTTATGCCACGCTGTTTCACGATCTCGGCAAGGTTAAAACCAGGGCGGTCAAAAACGGCAAGATTACTTTTTACAAACATCCGCAAGAAGGTTCGGAGATTGTTAAACGTGTTTGCGGGAGGCTCCGGTTTTCCAAAAACGACGCCGAGAAAATCATATGGTTGGTGAAAAGCCACATGGTGCCGGACGAGTTTATCAACATGCGTCCTGGCACCCGCCGGAGATGGGGTTTGAGCCCGTATTTCGGGGATTTGCTGGCTGTTCATAAAGCTGACGCTATTGCTTCCTTGGGCCCCAATGGCGCAGCCAGCCACGATACCAGGCCATATGAACAGGGACTAAAAATTTTGAAAGAAATAAAATCCAGGCCGGAGCTGGGCAGGCCGATTATTTCCGGAAATGATGTCATGAAAATCTTAAAAATAAAATCTGGACCATCTGTTGGAAAAATTTTGCGACACATCGAAGAAAAAAAATTAGCCGGAAAATTTTCAAGCAAAAAACAAGCTCTAGACTATTTGCAAAAAAATAAAAAATATTTTGTAAAATATTAAATCAGAAATCGTGCTTGCACTCCGTAGCTTTAGCGAAGGAGTGTGGATAACTTTGTGAAAAAATTTGCAATATTATATTTTACACAGTAGATTTAAATCAGTTCTTACCTTTTGAAGTTTGATCTGGAAACAAATACTGGGTTTCCTCCGCCAAGCGAAGGTAGCGGCGGACAATATTGTCAAACAAAAATAATTTAGACTGAGGCAGAGTGTCGCCAAAAAATCGCGGTGTTCTCGCTTCAGCGAAGGAGTCTTTGCAAAATGGCAAAGAAACGCAAGGCTGCAAAAAGGAAAACAGCCAAAAAGAAGACCAGCCGACGCAAGAGAGCTTAAAGCTTTCATTCGCGGCTAAACAAGAAAGCCCCCCAAAGGGGTTTTTTTGTCGGGCAAAAATGTGATATTCTATTTCATCGGACTTTGAAATGGCGAAAGGAGGTAACAGATGGAGTTATTGGTGATTGGAAAAGGCGGCAGGGAAGCTGCTATCGCGAAACGAGCAGCCAGCGAGGGCGCAACCGTGTATATCGCTCCTGGAAACGCCGGAATGAAGGCGTGGGGGGAGCTCGTCAACATCAAAGAAGATGACTTGGAGAGTCTGCGGAAGTTTGCTGAATCGACAAATATCGACGTGACTTTCGTCGGACCGGAAGCGCCGCTTATTGCAGGAATCGTTGACGAGTTTGAAAGCGCCGGCCTCAGAATCGTCGGCTGTAAAAAATACGCGGCTGATCATACCGAAGGGAGCAAAATCGCTACCCAGATGCTTCAGGACTATGGCATCAACATAGCGCCTGGCGCGTGGTTCGACACATCTGAGCTGGCCATGAAATACATCGACCGACATCCTGAAATGCTCGTCGTCAAAGCCGATGAATTGGCGCTTGGCAAAGGCGTCACCGTTGGAAAAGACCAGGAGCATGCCAAAGCGGCGGTTCAATCATTCATGATTGACCGCATCTTCGGACCGAAAATTGGCAACAAAATCGTTATTCAAAAACGCCTGACAGGCTGGGAAGTATCTTTTCATGTCCTTATCGGTAAAGACGGTTACAAGATTCTCTGCACCGTGCAGGACTACAAGAAGGCGCCGAACGGGGAAAACGGTGGGGGACAGGGCGCGCGGACCATCGCTATTCCCGAGTGGGTCGTTCAAAAGTTCAGGAAGAACATTTTGGAGCCGACCCTCGCAGCTTTCAGGGATATGGGGATCGAGTATTTTGGCATCCTCTACGCCGGTTGCATGGTCGTACCTGGCGAACGCGATGTCTACCTGCTCGAGTACAACTGCCGCATGGGTGATCCGGAAACGCAAATCATTTGCGCGAAACTCAAATCGCCTTTGCTGCCGGTTCTCCGGGGACTGGCCAGCAAGCGCGTGACAGATCTCAAGCTCGAGTACCATGACGAAGAGGTCGTTCTGGTTGTTGGGTGTTCTCATGGTTATCCCGGCAACGTGCCAGACAGCGCAAAGAACCACCCGATTACCAATTGGGATGCGTTTGATCCGCATGAGCAAGCTGTCTATGTTCTGCCTGCTGGAATTGGGTTGCACAATGGTCAGATCGTGAACACTGGCGGGCGGGTTCTCAATTTTATCGCCAAGGCCAAATCCAAAGAACAGGCAGCAAAGCTTGCCTACGATCTGAGTAATGAGATCAGGTTCAAGGGGATGTGGGTGCAGCCCGGAATCGGAACTGACTGATTCAAAAACTACAAGCTTCCAGCAGGACTTCGTGCGCCTGCTGGATTTTTTTGTCCCGCTGTAAAATACTTGAAATTTATGAACAAATCTGGTAGTATCACAAAGCGGGATAGAGCAATTGGCAGCTCGCAAGGCTCAAGTATTCAAGTTAGTCCGTATTCAAAATTCGCCAAATGGACTATTTATGGGCTGTACCGAGGGTAACCTCGGTGCGAAATCTATCAAACTCGGGGAAGCCTTCAGGCGATGGTAATCCCGAGCCAAGCCTGCTTGTGAAGCAGGAAGGTGTAGAGACTTAATGGTAGACATCCCGATAAATCGGGATGAAGAGAAAGTCCAGACCACAAACCCAAAATGGGCAATGAAAATTGTAGTGGTATGCATAACCTTGAGGTTCCGGGTTCGAGTCCCGGTCCCGCAACCAAAAAAATTTATTTATAATCAGGAAATCAGCTACGACACGGCTGGGTAGCTCAGTTGGTTAGAGCGAGAGACTCATAAGCTCTAGGTCGTGAGTTCGATCCTCACCCCAGCCACCAGGGCCCGTGGTGTAGCCTGGTCTAACACGTCTCCCTGTCACGGAGAAGACCGCCGGTTCAAATCCGGTCGGGCCCGCCATCAAGGAATCGCCGCCAACCGGCGGTTTTTTGTTTATCTGTATTTTTTTGCTTAATCAAGGTAAATTATTTTTGTTCAAAACGCACTTGTGCAGGGTTTTCCCTGTTGATATCATTTTGGGATTAGCGGTTTTATTTACTGTTCCGGCTGTCTGTTTAGTTATGCTCTCTCAGAACTGAATACGGAGGATCAATGGTGCATGAGGATCTCAAGATCTTGGACCCGAACTTCAAACCACCTCTTGCACAGCGACGCGTTTCTTATGGCAATGTGGTAAAGGAACTGCAGTACGCTGATTTGCGCTACCCCGCAACCCCGGGTCCCTGGCCAGTAGTTGCGATGATTCACGGCGGCTTTTGGAAAGCCGAATACGATATGGAACATGCCGGGCATCTTTGTCACGCTTTGACCAAGACGGGGCTCGCGACATGGAATATCGAATATCGAAGGATTGGAAACGGCGGGGGATGGCCAACAACTTTCGAGGATATCATAGACGCCATGAACTACCTTGGTCCTATGGCAGAGTATTACCCGCTTGATTTAAACAAAGTGGTTGTACTCGGACATTCTGCTGGCGGTCATCTTGCGTTGTGGCTCGCTGGCGCCCGAAAATATCCTGATGTCCTCCCGGAAACCAAGCTCACAATATCCCTGAAAGGCGTCGTTTCTCTTGCTGGCGTCGCGGATTTGCAGATCGCCTGGGAAAAGAGATTGAGTAATGGTATTGTTAAGGATTTTTTAGGCGGTTCACCGGACGAGGTACCCGAGCGTTATGGCTATGCTTGTCCGCTCAAGCGACTGCCAGCCGACACAAGGCAGATTCTCATTCATGGCGAGGATGATACAAAAGTCCCTGTTGGATTAAGCATGCTGTATAAGCAGCGGGCAATGGAATTGCAGAAGTCAACCGGAGAGAACGAACCAGTAGAGCTGCGCGTACTTGACAATTGCGGACATTTTGAATTAATTGATCCCGAAAAGGAGCAATTCGCATGGGTGAGGCAAGCGATAGCGGATTTGATCTAGTCTCTTGGTTCTCTCAAAAAAATGGAAGCGGTGAAAAGGATTTCGCCGCTTCTTTCTTTTATGTTAATTGAATGTGGATAATATGTTTATATTTTCTGTATTTACAAAATTGCGTTTTGGTGATAAAATCTATATTCCAATATTTCGAAACGGGGGAAACATGATATACCATCCGGTTCCGTTGGCCCATGCGCGGCCGCTCGTGAGAAGAATGCGTGAAGCAGGCATAGTCAAGAGTGATGGGATGCTTTTGGACCTGCAAGCAATCACCGACGAGCGCGTTCGTCGAGCGCTCGTTTTCCAGATGGTCAGACTGCTGCAAGACGTTTTAGCCTCATTCACTATGGAGTTTGACAAACTCGCGCCCGCGTCTCAATCGGTTTTGCAGATTGTTGAGCTTTTGTCCCAAAAAAGCGCTATTCCGGTGATCATTCCGAGCGCGGAAGGTTCCGGTTTCGAAGGCGGCAAAATCAAAGGCAATCTGCGGCCTGGTGAAAAAGTGCTGCTGATCGAGCTGGTTTTGCGAAAAAGCGACGACATAAGCCGCCTGATCAATGTCCTTAACAGAAACCAAGCGCACGTCGAAGTTCTCGTTTTGATTGACGAGGAAGTGCCGGAATTTTTGGATTACCCGGCTTCTTGGTGCTTGGGATTCAAAAACGGCGATGAGCCAGTAAGTATTTTCACGACGACTGAGCTGCGCGAACTGATCGCGAACGATCCATATCTGGAGGGTCTGGTCGCTTGACCTTTACCTAAGAGTTTAGATGGTGGAGGAACATCTATCTTTGCGTTTTATAGCGGGGAATTTTTTCTCCGCTTTTCTTTTTTATGGTATAATTAAAACGTGGTTTTCGAGATATTAACTCTAACGATCTTGCTGGGCGGCATTGCCGCTATTTTGTATTTTTTGCATCGTAAACCAAAATCAGACCAGGCCGTCCAGGTTATGCTTGATTGGATGAAATCGCTCCAGGAAAAAAACGAAGTCACGCGAAAAGAGATCCAGGATTCGATTACCGGCAGCAACAAAGACATCAATAACCGGCTGACTGAAGCTGCCAGGCTTTTTGCGGACGTGCAGCGCAAGGTCGGGGAGATGACAGAGCTGGGACGGTCTATGAAAGATGTGCAAGAACTTTTGAAAGGCCCGAAAACGCGCGGCATTTTCGGAGAAGACGCGCTCGAGATGCTGCTCAAACAAGTCCTGCCGCAATCTAGCTATCAGATGCAGTACAGATTCGAGTCAGGCGAGATTGTGGACTGTGTGATCCGCCTCAAAGAAGGATTGATCTGCGTGGACAGCAAATTTCCGTTGGAGAATTTTCGCAGCTTGCTCAAGGCGGAGAGCGAAGTTGACCAGATAGCGTTTCGAAAAACTTTCGCAAGGGATGTAAAAAAACACGTGGAAGCAATCGCGAAAAAATACATATTACCCACGGAGGGAACACTTGATTTCGCCCTGATGTATGTCCCGATGGAGAGCGTGTTTCAGGAAATTGTGAACGACCAGGAACTCAATGAATTTGCCAGGGGCAAGAAGATTTTCATCACCTCACCAAATTCGTTCTACAACTATATTACGACGATTTCCAATGTACTCAAAGGCGCGCAAATCAATGAGGTCGCGAGGCAGGTCCTGAATCTGCTTTCCGCGCTCAAGCAGGACGCGGATAAATTTGGCGGGACATTGAGCATCCTCACCAAGCATTTAACCAATGCCAAAAACACGGTCGATTTGGCAAATGAAGATTTTCGTTCTCTGTCATCCAAAGTCGACCGCGCCCAGACTTTGCAGATTGAGGAAAAGAAGCAAGTGGAGGAGCTCGGAGCTCCAAAGTTAGATTTATAATTCAATTTAGTATAATGATCAACGAAGTACTGAACATGTTCACCAAGCATGAGGAGCAGCGCGTCGCGGTTTTCGCGGACGTGCAAAATTTGTATTATTCAGCGCGCAATATATATAACGCGCGCGTCAATTTTACAGGCCTTTTAAAGGAATCGGTCGGCGCGCGAAAGCTGATTCGCGCCACCGCGTACGTGATCCGCGCTCAAATGCCAGAAGAACAAGGTTTTTTTGACGCGCTTTCCAAGGCCGGCTACGAGGTCAAAGCCAAGGATTTGCAAGTTTTTTTTGGCGGCACAAAAAAAGGAGATTGGGACGTTGGTATCACCATGGATGCCATCAGGCAGATGGGCAAAGTGGACAGCGTGATCCTGGCCTCTGGGGACGGCGACTATATTCCGCTCCTGGATTACTTGAAAAATTTCGGTGTCCGCGTCGAGGTGATAGCCTTCGGGAAAAGCTCTTCTTCAAAGCTTATAGAGGCAGCAGACGATTTTATCGACATGGATGCGTCGCCGAAAAAATTCCTGATTCCCATAAAGCGCTAGTTACATGAAGCCTGTTGCCATTTGGGATATAGACGGTACGATTTTTCGCTCCAGCCTCACGATCGAGCTTTTTCGCGAACTCGTCAAGCAAAAAATTTTCAAACCATCTCTGCTGCATCGTGTAAGCCAATCAGAACAAAAATGGCTCAACAGACAAGGGCATTACGAGGATTACATCGCTGGCGTGGTTGGGGCATACCAAAAAGCAATCGTTGGAAAAAAGAAAAGCGAAATCGCCAAGGCCAGCCGGAAGATCATAAGAGAGCACAAATTTCGCACGTACCGGTACACAAAATCGTTGCTTGACTCGATACGCGGCAAATATTTCACGATCGGGATTTCCGGGTCGCCACTCGAGGTGGTCACAGAGTACAATAAATTTTTGCGGTTCGACAAGCTGTACGGCTGGGAATTTGGAATAGATGAGAAAGGACGGTATACAGACGCGATTCTGCATGCCCCGTCACAGTACAAGAAAGAGATCATTGTCAGGTATCTCAAAAATCATGGATTGGATTTAAAAAAATCCATCGGGGTAGGCGATACGGAATCTGACATTGGCTTCCTTGATCTTGTCGAAAGACCCGTTGCTTTCAATCCAAACTATAGCTTGGCGCGCGTCGCTCGCGTGAAGAACTGGACAGTTGTGGTGGAGCGAAAAGATTTGATAATCGAATTTAAACCGAAGAATGTGAAATTTTTAAGGCAGTAAGCCACTGGTCCGCCCCCGCACCTTTGCGTCTCCATAGCTCAACGGATAGAGCGCGGCCCTCCGAAGGCTGAGATCGAGGTTCAATTCCTCGTGGGGACCCCACCAAGGCATACCCCTAGATCGACCGAAGTGCCTAAGTAGATAGATAAGTTAGGTCAGACAAAAAATCGCCGAAGAGGCGGTTTTTTGGTATGATTTAAAGTAGAAATATGATTGATGCAGCCAAAAACTTAATTGAGCAAATACTCAAAGCGTCAAAGCAACTGAGTTTGATTACAAAGCGGCCCTTTACGCCAGATGGTCATATGGTAGGTAGCATTGGTGAGGTATACGCACAACAATACTATGGTGTTGAGCTTTATCCTCCATCTCATCAAGAACACGATGGTCTATGGCAAGGACGACAGGTTCAGATAAAAGCCACGCAAAGAATATCAGTTGAGTTAAAGGGTCCCTCTGATTTACTGCTTGTTTTGAAAATCAATCCTGATGGTAGTTTTGAAGAAATTTATAACGGTGATGGTAAATCTCCATGGCAATCATTATCTCATAGGAAAGTGACTCGAGCTGGTGAAATTAGTATTTCACTTGGACAGCTTAAAAAACTCAATGCTTTGGTAAAGAACGAAGATAAAATGCCCCGTGTTAAATAGTGAGTAGCTGCGTGGAAAACATATATGAAAAAAGCTTTCAAAATCAAATCACGAAACATCTTTTTACCAGAACAAGAAAAGCCATTCAAAGTTAGCCGTTCTGGTATTGAGCTATTTGTGGAATGTCCCTGTTGTTTCTATTTGAATAACCGTCTCGGCATCCGCCGCCCATCTGGTCCGCCGTTTAACATCAATAAAGCAGTTGATACGCTCCTCAAAAAAGAATTTGATGTCCATAGAGCAAATAAAACCCAGCATCCTTTAATGAAAGAGTATGGCATTAATGCAGTTCCGTTCCAGCACGAGCAAATGGATGTCTGGCGTGAGAATTTCAAAGGTGTGCAGTATCTACACGAGCCGACCAATCTCCTCCTTACAGGTGCAGTGGACGATATTTGGGTTGATAAGAAAGGAGAGCTTATTGTCGTTGATTACAAGGCGACTTCAAAAAACGAAGAAGTTAACCTTGATGCCGAGTGGCAGGATAGTTACAAGCGTCAAATGGAAATTTATCAATGGCTCCTTCGTTGTCTTGGCTTCAAAGTATCAAAGACGGGCTACTTTGTGTATTGCAATGGCAAGACCGACAGCGATGGTTTCAATGGAAGAGTGGAGTTTGATATTACCATCCTTCCATACAGGGGTGATGATGCGTGGATTGAAGGCGTTGTGCTTAATCTCAAGAAATGTCTGGAAAGTTCAAAGACACCAAACGAAAGCAAGGATTGTGAGTTTTGTGGATATGCAAAAGTACGTGCCACTATATAAATAAAAGAAAAACACGGAAATTCGTCCGTGTTTTTTTTTGGCTACTTTTCGAGCGATAAAGTTTTCTCTGTAATCACGAGTTTGTTTTTCATGTATTCGAGTATTTCCCTTTTTTCATGCATCGCGCCTTCCTTGATCATGTATTTTGCGTAATTCCTGATGTTCGCATCAGTTTGCTGATCCGCCTCTTTTATCCCCAACACCCCGGATCTAAACCTGTTGTATCGGGCCACTTCTTGTTTCACCCGCTCGGTCAGTCCCAGCTCATCCAGATCAACCTCGTCCAGAAGTTTCAGAAGCTGGTCCATCAGCGCGTTTTCCTGCATGTACTGGCCCTTGCAGTTCACGTTTTTGCTTCTGGTGCAGGTATAGTAGATGTAGGTTTTGGTTGTTCCGTTTTTTAGCTTTTTGATTTTTTCCATTCCCGTTATCCCTGAACCGCACAGTCCGCATTTCATTAGTTTGATAAAGATGAACTCCCTGACTTCGTTACGGCTGATGTTCGTGTTGTTGTCAGTGAGTTTTTTCTGAACTTTGTCGAAGAGCTCCCTGTCCACGATTGGCCTGTGTTTGCCCGTGTACCATCGGCCGCTATCCTTGGGATACTCGAATGTTCCGTAGTAGAAGGAGTTTCGCAGGATCAGGTATATATTTCCCCGGGTCAAGGGTTTGCCGAACTTCGTGGTAAATTTGATTTCGTCTTTCAGCCATATATACAGTTTCCTGCCGCTCCAACTTTCGTCCGCGACTTTTTCAAACATCTGTTTGACGAAAGAAGCGCGATTCGGGTCGATCAGGAGTTCTCCTTTTCTATCCTGCCGCATCTCGTTGAGATACCCGGTTGGCGCCACGCACGGCCAGAGGCCTTTTTCGACCATGGCTTTCAGTCCTCTTTTCACATTGACGCTTTTGTTGTCGTTTTCGAGTTTCGCCTGGCTACACAGGATCATCAGCAGAAATTTCTCGCTTGGGTTGTTCGTGAACCTCTGCCCGTAAGTGCGAATTTCCAGAAGAAGTTTTTGATCCATCAGGTCCACGATTGATCCCAGGTCGCCGGCATTGCGGCTCAACCGATCCGGGGCCCAGGTGAGAATACCGTTGAATTTCCCCACCCTCACATCCTCAAGTAATTGATTGTACACCGGCCGGGTACCGGAGGCCTTTGCCGAGTGGCTTTCGCGCCGAATCTCCGCGACCTCCAGTTTTTCCTTCGTCGCCAGCTCAAGCATTTCCTTGATCTGGGAATCTATGGACAGGGCCTGCTGTTCGTCCGACTCGGTCGACTTCCGAGCGTAGAGGCAGTACTTCACGGGGACTATGGGTATAGTAGAAGGCTCGTTGTTTTGGCTCATATTTCCTTTTTCCTTTGGTTAATGCTTACAACACAAGGAATGACGCAGACCCGTCTGCTTGTCCAGGCCCCGGAAAGCCCTTGAAAGACGCGAGTTTATCGCTTACAAAAAGCCCCAAAAAGTGCTAAAATTAAGACAGTTTTATACTCTTATTTCCTTTTTCCTTCGTGAAAAGTCCAATCTTAAACTCGCCATATTTTGAACCAACCCGTCATTTGGGGGCTGACGAGCGAGGTTTAACGGAAGAAGTGCTGGACCATCGCCGTCCAAGCAGTTTTTATATTCCCGTACCGCGTGCCAAATCAAAACAAAAACAGCTCGATCTAAATCTTTCCGATGGTGCCTTTGGGAGCGAACTTCAAAAGGAAAACGAGTTCATAAACAAAGTCAGGTCCAAAATAAAGGACTGGCGGTCCGCTGGCTATCAAGGAATAACAAAAACTTCCCGCGACCTGCTTGCCTATTGGCGGGATGAGGCAAGAGAAAATAAATTATTTTTTTGCCAAATTGAAGCGATGGAAACATTGATATATATCAATGAGGTTGCTGAAAAATCTGGAGAAAACTGGATTATCAATGAACTGAAAAAAGCGAACACGGAAGCAAATCCTGGTCTATATCGTTTGGCTTTCAAAATGGCCACAGGTTCCGGCAAAACCGTTGTCATGGCCATGATCATTGCGTACAATACGCTGAACAAAATTCGCTACCCCCAGGATACCCGGTTCACTGATGCCTTTGTCGTAATTACACCGGGCATTACAATTCGTGACCGTTTGAATGTACTCCACCCCAATGACCCAAAAAATTATTACAGGGAACGCGACATAGTTTCTTATCAGGACTTTGAGCTTTTACAGCAAGCGCAAGTATTTATCACTAATTTTCATCAACTGGAACAGAGACAAAATCCGCGCTTCCAAGTCGGAGCGGTTATGAAAGCAGCCGGCCTTCTGAAAGATGAAGCGGTGAAAGAAAGCCCTGGTGCGATGGTCAATCGTGCGTTTAAAAGTATTCTAAGTAAACCGCGCGTCTTGGTGATCAACGATGAAGCCCATCATTGCTACCGTGAAAAGCCGACCAATGAAAAACTCGTTGGTGAAGACAGGCAAGAAGCAGATGAAAATAACAAAGCCGCTCGCGTCTGGCTAAGTGGTCTTGAAGCTTTATCAAAAAAAATATCAGTCAACGCAGTAATTGATTTATCTGCCACGCCTTATTTCCTTAGCGGTTCCGGTTATCAGGAAGGTACGATGTTCCCCTGGACAATTTATGATTTTTCGCTACTGGATGCTTTGGAATCCGGCGTGGTAAAGATCCCGCGTTTACCGATTGAGTCCGACACGGTTTCCAAAGATGATATTCCCGAATTTCGCAACCTATGGACTCATGTCTCCGAGGATCTTCCTAAAAAAGGATTGAAAACTGGCGGCAAGGATTATTTGTCTGGCAATGCCCTGCCAAAAACGCTTCAATTAGCACTGGAATCTCTCTATGGCAATTATGAAGCGAAGTATTATCAGCGCTATTTGGAAGAAAAAAAGAACAATCAGGCCGTGATGCCGCCTGTGATGATCGTCGTATGCAACAATACATCAGTTTCTGAATTGGTTTATCGCTGGATTGCCGGATTTGAACGGGAAACACCAAGCGGAAAAATAATCATTGAAAAAGGCAATCTTGCAATTTTTAGAAATGAGGATGGCGTTCAATTTTACGACAAACCGAACACGCTGATTATTGACAGCCGCCAATTGGAAAGCGGTGAAAAAATTGATGATAATTTCAAAAAGATATTTGCCGCTGAAATCGAAGATTTTCACAAAGAGTACAAAAAACGCTTTCTCGGCCGCGAAGAACCGACTGATGAGGAATTGCTCCGTGAGGTCATGAATACTGTCGGCAAACCCGGAAAACTGGGCGAAAATATTAAGTGTGTAGTTTCGGTTTCCATGCTCACGGAGGGTTGGGATGTGAACACGGTCACTCATGTTCTTGGGGTCCGAGCTTTTTCTACCCAGCTTCTTTGCGAGCAGGTCGTCGGCCGTGCTTTGCGCCGCGTCGATTACAATGTTGATGAATCAACCGGCCTTTTATCCGAAGAATACGCCGAGGTCTACGGCGTGCCGTTTAGTTTCTTGAAAGCAGGCGGAGATACCACACCAAAGCCGCCAAAAGTAATTCATCGTGTCCATGCCCTGCCGGATCGGGAACAATACGAGATTACTTATCCACGCGTGGAGGGTTATCGCTATGAGTTAAACGAAACGAAGCTTATCGCGAAATTCAGCGAAGAATCAAAAACAATTATTGAAAATGAACCAACTGAAGTTACCCTTAGTGGGGTAATCGGCGAGGAAACCGTGGAAACTCTCGAAAAAATCAAGGAGCGTCGCGAAGGCGATGTTATCAATAGATTGCGAGTAGGTTTGCTAAAGCGTTATTACACCGACGCCGAAGGCTCGGAAAAATACTGGCTTGCTCCGCAATTGCAAAAAATCGCAGAAGAATATGTCAAAAAATATATTGTACTCAAAGACAGGATGGTTATTGGCTATCTTACGGTCGGGGAGTATTTTTCCGGCGCACTCACAAAAATTCAACAAGCTATAATTTATGAAAATTTACAGCATAAAAAAGACAGGCAACTTTTGCCAATCCTTGCCCCGTACGACACGCTTGGTTCAACGCGTTATGTGGACTTTCTTACTACCAAAGAGGTCCGTGAAACAGTCAAAAGCCATATCAATTATGTCGTGGCTGATACTGAAGAATGGGAGCAAGGCGTGGCAAAAAAACTGGAACAAATGAAGGAGGAAGTGATTGCGTATGTCAAAAATCAAAACCTTGGGTTTACGATTCCATACGAACATCAAGGGGTGGCGCACCATTATACGCCGGATTTTATTGCCATTCTCGACATGCCGGATAAATCAAAACTTAACCTGCTAATCGAAGTGACCGGTAAAAAAGACGATAAGAAGAAAATGAAAGTCAAAACCGCTCGCGATTTGTGGGTTCCGGCAATCAACAACTTTGGCAAGTACGGCAAATGGGCGATTTTGGAAATACAGGATATTCACGAAACACAAAACCTGATCCGTGCCGGCATGGAACGGGGTTTTGATAATTTGTTGCCTGGCAATTTATTTAACGGGAAATAATTATGAGAAGAAAAAAAATAACAGAACCAACCACGGCCGCACCGGTTAAATCATACAAACACGATGCCAAGCGTGCGCGTATTCCGACCCAGGAGGAATCAGTCAAACTTTCTGCCCGCGAAAAACAGCCGGTGAAGAAAAAATACGATTACGATCCATCGCTTGATCCACAGCTTGTCTGGGCAGGCAAAAAAGAACAAGGCGCGGAATTAGCCGTGCCAACCGTGCCTATTTATGTGCAGGAAAAAATCGCGCCCGAAGCCCTCATCGCCCGGCTCAAACTTGGCGCGGTAGAAAGCGCGCAGACCATGCTTTTTGGCGAGACAGCCGAATCGCAGTTTGGCAAAGCGGTGGAATTTTACAAACACGAGGACAACTGGCAAAACCGGATGATTTTGGGCGATTCACTTTTAGTGATGAATAGTTTGCTGGAAAAAGAAGGCATGCGCGGCCGCGTGCAGACGATTTATATTGACCCACCCTACGGCATAAAGTTTGGCTCAAATTGGCAAGTATCTACACGCAAGCGCGATGTGAAAGACAACAAATTGGATGATTTCATCCGTCAGCCGGAGCAAGTCAAAGCTTTTCGCGATACTTGGGAACTAGGCATTCATTCATATCTTTCATATCTTCGAGATCGCTTACTTGTAGCTCGCGAACTTTTGACAGAAAGCGGATCGTGCTTTGTGCAAATGAATTCTGAAAATAGTCATTTAATAGCTTGTTTAATGGATGAGGTTTTTGGAAGTGAAAATTTTATTGCCAATATAATTTTTCGGAAAAAAACCTTACCTCTGGGCGCAGTCGCGCTGGAGACCATGCACGATCATATTTTATTTTATGCAAAGGATAAGACAAAACTTAAATTCCGACATCTTTATACCGAAAATGATGTAAGCCAGATTTCATCGCATGGACCATACGCTCTCTATCCCGATGGGCAATGGGAGAAAATAGATGTTTCAGATTTTCGATCAAATGCCCATCCTCGAGGTACGCAATATTATAGATTAGTTTCGTTGATAGCTCCATCATTCAGTCCTAACTCTGTCTATAATTTTGAATTTGAAGGGAAAATATATCCGCCTCCAAGTAATGCTTCTTGGGTTATAGGGAAAGAAAAATTAACCAAAATTGCAAATTTGGGAAGGTTGCAGGTTGAAGGAAATTCTTTATCATATCGCCTTTTTTACGACGACTTTCCTTATAAGAAAATGACAAATATGTGGGAAGATATTGGTAGAACTTCTGATAAGATTTATGTTGTACAGACAGTAGATGAAGCTATAAAAAGATGCATCGTGATGACCGCTGACCCTGGCGATATTGTTTTAGACCCGACTTGTGGCTCGGGTACGACCGCCTTTGTTGCGGAACAGTGGGGCAGGCGATGGATCACAGTCGACACTTCAAGAGTTGCTTTGGCCCTGGCACGGACGCGTTTGATGACCGCCAAGCTCCCATATTACAAGCTCAAAGATCAACATAGTGTGAGTGCTGGGTTTCAATACAAAACCGTTCCCCATGTGACGCTCAAATCACTTGCCAATGATGAATCAGCGGAGCAAGAGGTGTTATATGATCAGGCGACAGAAAATAAACAAATTGTCCGAGTAACCGGACCTTTTACCGTGGAATCACTTTCGCCGCATCGTGTTTCTGACGCGCAGGAAATGCTGTCTTCCGAACGATTTGCAGAAACAGTCGTCAGCAACCTTTTGAAATCCGGCGTTCAAACCGGCGACAAAGGTGCGCGGGTGGAATTTGTTAATTTGGACATCCTGCCCAGCGGTCCGGAAGTGCAGGCCATTGGCGAATACAAAACCAACGACGGACTGAAAAAAGTCGCGGTTTCCATCGGTCCGGAATTTGGCAGTGTGGATGATGACTTTATTCGCGATGCCACCACGGTTGCGAAGAAGTTTGCCGATTTACTTGTTGTTGCGGCTACTTCATTTGAAGCGTCAGCGTTCTCCGAAGGAACGCAATCAAACGGTTTGCAAATAATGAAAGTCAAAATCAACCCAGATTTATCAATGGGGGATTTGCTCAAAAAAACCGGATCCGGCAATTTATTTATCGCCTTTGGCGAGCCGGAAGTGAAAGTCAAAGAAACCAAAGATGGCATGACAGTGGAAATCGTGGGCGTGGATATTTACGATCCGGTAAAAAGCGAAATTCGCTCCAGTGGTTCCGGCGACCCTGAACACGAAATCGCGGCGTGGTTCATAGATACCAACTACAGCGGTGAAGCGTTCTTTGTCACTCACGCTTATTTCCTCGGCGCAGATAAACCTTATGAGAAATTAAAGAAAGCATTGAGAGCCGACATCAATGAAGATGCATGGGACGAATTATATTCAACCATCTCCCGCCCATTTCCCAAACCCAAAACCGGCAAGATCGCCGTCAAAGTCATCAACCACTACGGCGACGAAGTGATGAAGATTGTAGAGCTAAAATAGGCTGATTCAGGTAGCAGGTGGCTTTACGATAAAGCAGTAGTAGTTCCATAACACTACGGGTCGAAATAGCTCAATTTATTGGGCTATTTTGTATTAGAGTAAGATGTTAAAAACAAATTCTTGACAATTTAAAGTACATCATATATAGTTCCCACTATGGGAACAAATATAAAGGTAACTTACTTTACCGTAAAATATGAATTTATTAGGCAAAAAAATATTGTACGACTTCAAAGAAAAGCATGCTGACTCTAAATCGCAAATTGCGTCGTGGGAAGCGGAAGTTGAGGAGGCCCATTGGGCCACCCCCCATGACCTTAAGCGGAGGTATCCAAAGGCCAGCCTCCCGGGAAACCATCAAGTAATTTTCGATATTTGTAGGAATAAGTATAGGCTGTTAGCGCGGGTCAATTATAAAAACGGTATAGTATTGGTGCTTAAGATAGGCACACATAAAGAGTATGATAATTGGGATATAAGTTAAATAAATATGACCAAGATTAAAGTCATAAAAACTGAACAAGATTACGAAGAAGCCCTCAAATTAGTTGAGGAACTGATGAGCCGCGACCCCAATCCTGACTCAGAGGAAGGGGAACAACTCAACCTGCTCAGTGCCCTCGTTCAAGATTATGAAGCAAGGGCATTTCCAAAAATATTACCTGATCCTATTGAGGCTATCAAATTTAGAATGGAACAAACCGATCTTAAACCAGGTGATTTAATTCCATATATTGGAAGCCGAAGCAGAGTATCGGAAATTCTTTCAGGCAAACGCCAACTAACTCTCGAAATGGTGCGGGCTTTAGAAGCAGGTCTCGGCATTCCCGCCAAGGTTTTAATCCAAAAGTCTGACCAGAGCCTAGAGTCGCAATATCAACAGTGGGATTCGGCTCTTATTAAAACCATGGAGGCGCGTGGATATTTTGGAAGCATGTCTTTGCAAAAATTTGATAAGACACAGTTGTTAAAAAGTTTTTTCTCGTTACTAGGAGTTAACGCACGACCGGCGGCACTTTTTCGCAAAACCAATTACCGTTCCTCGCCCCGCACGGATAAAAATGCTTTATCTGCCTGGATGGCTCGCGTGTTGGAGAAGACAAAAAAAATAAGACCGCCTGTTAAATACGAACACGGGGTATTGGATCTTGCATTTATGCAAAATTTGGTGAAGTTAAGCGTGAAAGAAAAAGGTCCGGTATTAGCTCGAGAATACTTAAACAAACACGGGATTATATTAATAATCGAACCCCATCTTCCAAAGACCCACCTAGATGGAGCCGCAATATTAACTGAAAAAGATAATCCAGTGATTGGTTTAACTATTAGACATGACCGCCCTGATAATTATTGGTTTACATTAATGCATGAATTAGCTCATGTTGCCCTTCACTATAATCAAGATGTAGAGCTATTTTATGATGAAGAATTACAAGACAAAAACGGTGCTGAGACTGACTCGAAAGAAACGGAGGCTGATGAGCTGGCAGAAGAATCAATCTTACCAAAGAGCAAATGGGAAATAAGCCCTGCAAAAGTTACTCCTTCCCCTATGGCGGCGCAAAGTCTCGCTAATGAGCTCGGTGTTCAGATGGCTGTAATTGCCGGAATTATGAGGTACAAGCATCAAAATTATTACTACTTAAACAAAGTTGTTAACGACAAGAGCCTGGGAGTGCAAAAATTTTTCCCCGAGGATTTTAAATATCTATAATATGATGACTATCAAATCATACGTTCCAATACTGCGCTGGAAGCTCGGCGAAATATTGGCCATGGAAAGATTGTATCCAAAAGACCGTGAGAGCATGACGCCACTCATTGAGTTTATAATGCCTGCACCGACAACCGACAAAAAAGATTACAATAAAATTTTGGAGGATTCTAAGAGTAAGTTTTTAAGGGTTTTGCCTGGCGTCACCCATCAAATAATTAAAAGTTGGGGTAAAAGCCCAATCCTTGTTGACGTACACCTGCTAGATGGCGATATAAGAACTCGCGCGTTTGAAGAAATATTATCCTCCGCAAGCACATTGGATATTTTTGCGATTCCTGTTGTATATATTATTCCCGTCACAAGCACAGACGCAGATATGAACACGCGTCAAATCGCAATTAAATATTCCAAAATAAATAACAGGGGGTTGTGCATACGTATTGACAGGTCACATCTGGATAATGACAACATCGCGGAACATATAGAAAATTTTGTAAAAGAAAATAAATTAAATATTGAAAATACTGACATCCTTGTAGATTTACAAGTTGTGGACAAGGATACAAAAACTGACTCGGTGGTTGAAAAATTGTCCCGTCTGCCGAACATAAATAAATGGCGCTCTTTCATTGTTTCGGGCGGGGCATTTCCAAAAGATCTGTCTGATCTTTCAAAACACGAGCACCATCAGTTAGAGCGTTTTGACTGGATATTGTGGAAAAATATTATAAGCAACCGTACCCTGAAAAGACAGCCAATCTTTTCTGATTATACAATACAGCATCCTATTTTCTATGGTTCTGTTCCAGGAGCAAATACAAGCGCGAGTATCCGATATACCAACGACGAGAAATGGGAAATTATGAGAGGCGAAGGTTTAAGAAATCCTAAAGGCGCCGGACACAAACAGTATCCTGGACACGCTCAATTGATGGTTAAGGCATCCTTCTTTAAAGGCGCTGGTTATAGTTTTGGGGATGGATACATTGCGCTAAGGGCAAGCCCCGATAATAAAAATAATGGTAGTCCAACCACGTGGGTTACTGCTGGCATAAATCATCATTTAACACTAGTTGCCCGTCAGATCACCGACCTACTCTAGAAAGCAAGAGTGTGTCCATCACTCTTTTTTTTAGATCGTTGGTGTCGGTAACCTCGGCCAATTTTTTATATATTACGTCCCGCGGTTTTGAGCGAATTCCTTTTGCATTGCTTTGCTCTTCTAGAATTTTTAGCGCTTCCGCCCTCCACAGCAATCGCGCTATAGATACCCCCTTCTGCTTTTGATTATCTTCCGCTTTGCGAATAGTGCAAAAAGTAATGTTATTGGATTCAATTTTGGCAACAATAACACCCCACCAATCTGGAACAAGATTTATTGCTTCGTGTAAGTGGTGTTTCCCGACAACTAAAGTTAGCTTATCGAATACAGCATTGTATTCGTTCATCTGCTCCGGCAATCGTTCCAATGTGTCGCGATCACTTTTTATTTCATAACCATGCATCGCACCATTAATGACAGCAATGTCTATTCGTGCTGTGCCATGTCGCACACCAAGTTCTTCAAAAATCTGTGCAGGGTGTCCGCTTTCCGATCTGTATTTTTCTAAATCTTTGTTTAAAACATTTCGAAGGGCTGTGCGTATGATTTTATCAGTTGTGAAAAACATTTTGTGGATATATTTGTTTCGAAAAAGTGAGAAAATCACGCTATATATTTAGTTTACCACAGTTATTGTTTATTGGGAACTGTCTGTTTTTGATCACGGCGGTGATGTTTCGAAACCTGAAAATATCGTGCAACTCGCCAGTAACGCCTGGAATTATTCTCCACACAAAGCCATAAACGGATACTGTCCCAGACGGCCTCAAGGAAGGACTGGCTGGATTGTAGGTAAAGTGTTGGTAACTTCCGCTTCGCAAACCTTCGGACTTAAGCTACAGTATAGTGGATTTATAGCCCTAAAACCGCTATAATACCCTTAACAATTAAATGCCTAAACTGTCGGAAGTCCGGCGGCATGGCAACCAAAACCCTTTGCAGATACTGAGCTCCACGTTCAGCAACTCTGCAAAGGGTCATATCCCGAAAGGGGTATGGGTCGCAAGACCAGCTGGCGTGGGGCTTTGTGTTTCTCGCCAGCAGAAAGAAAATGATATATGAAAAAGAGTTTCGGGTGTGGAACGATTCTTGTAGTCCTCGGTCTTTTGCTCGTCTTTATAATCATCGTTTTCGCATCCGGCAATTCCGTTGAACGCGTTGATAATTCTGGACAGCCTGCCGCCGTTCAAAACAATGCGGCAAACGCCGACACCAAGACTGCCGCCAGCAAGGAGCTGGACGAGGTCATGAAACTGGCGGAGAAATCAACCCTGGTCCGCTCGTACGAATTTTCAGAGAAAGCCAGTATGGTCTATGTAGGCCCTGTCTGGTATACGCAGACCGTGGCGTTCAAAAAGGATTTCATGGCGAAGATCGCCATGCTGAAACAGCAGATCACCGGATACAGGCATTTTGAAGTCAGGGACGCCTACTCCAACGAGAAGGTGGGCGAGGTCACTTCTTTTGGAGGATCGCTGGAGGTATACAAATAACATGGCCATCATCATCACCAAGAACGGAAAAGACGCGCGGAAGATCAGTCCCTCGGATTTCGCCAAGGAGGGCCATATCCAGCAGTACATCTACGACAACCCCGATGCCATCCCTCTCTACGATATAAACGAGGACATCCGCCTGCTCATTCTAGCTCGGGAGTTCCCGACCGGAAGCGGCCCGATCGACGCCATCGGCACGGATCGGGATGGAAACATCTACCTCGTGGAAACCAAGCTCTACCGCAATCCCGACAAGCGTACTGTCGTGGCCCAGGTGCTCGACTACGGCGCTTCTCTATGGCGCAATGGGGGGAGTTTCAACGAATTTACCGCCACTTTGGACGAAGCATCTAAGGAGCAGTTCAATTTACCGATAATGCAAGAAATGCAGAAATTCTTCGCTGTCTCCGAAGAGGAGGCCTCGGGAATCCTCGAAAACATGGCCAAAAACCTGGACGGCGGAAATTTCAAGTTCGTGGTCCTGATGGACAAGCTCCACGGCCGGCTCAAGGATCTGATCGTCTTTATCAACCAGAACAGCAAGTTCGACCTGTACGCCGTGGAGCTGGAATACTACAAGTACGAACAGCACGAAATCGTGATCCCGCGACTCTTCGGGGCCGAGGTGAAGAAGGACATCGCGGTTCAGGGCGGGCCGAGGAAGAAGTGGGGCGAGGAGCTGTTCATGGAGGCAGCCCGCAAAGAGGCGGGCGATCCCAAGCAACTCAAGGCCATCGAGGATATTCTGCGCTTTGCCGAAAGCGCGGCGGATCTCGTGGATTGGGGAACCGGAACGGACTCCGGCTCGTTCACGTTCAAGGTCAATTATCCCGGCGCGAAGCGCGGCCTGCCGATCCCTCTGTTCACGGTCTGGACCAAGGGCACCATCGTTTTAAGGTTCGGCAGACTCATAAAGGTTGCCAATAGGGAAGTTGGAGAAAAGTTCTACGACGCGCTTTCCAAAATTCCGGAGATCGGGAAATTGGACAAAGACAAAACGCTCGGCACGGACTACAGTACTAGGTTTGCCATAGGCGACCTCCTGCCCGACGCCAAGGATGTCGAGCAGTTCAAAGCGGCGATACTAGCTTTCCTGAAAGAGATTAAGTAGGAATTTCCAGGATCCATATTTCCGGCGTGGCAGGCTTCTTTTTGTTTTCCGACATTATCTTGCTGACCAGTATTGCCAGCGCGTCCGCAAGATCGTCATGATTCTCAGAGTTGAAATACATCATTTGCTCTAAAAGAAGCTCAGCGCCTTTTTCAGGGAACAGCACGAAGCCCCGCTGGATATGATGGCTGACTATCCTTAGCCGTTCCTCTTTTCCGTCCCCATAGTTTTTTATTCCTTCCACGGGATAACCGAATGTTGCCAGGGAATCCACGTGCGATTGCTGAAAGCCGTTACTTTCTATTATGACCCTGGTTTGTTTCCCGGGAATCAGCGAATCCGCGATCAATTTCATTTTTTCCATGGCCTGCGGGAATTCAAGCTTTTCGTTAACGGGATGAGGCAGGATGTATATCCTGATTTTTTCAGCCCAGCCGAACACGAACGCGGAAACCATTGCGGTGTAATCAGCGGCCGTGGCTAGCGAGATGGCCGGATCAACGCCGGTTATGGCGTAGCGAAATTCGTTTTTCGGGTCCCGGATATCAGGGATTTCCCGATATCTTTTTATCCACTCCGGTTTTATGATCGCGGATTCCCGCGTCGCTGGAACCAGCATGTACTCCTGGGCCCAGGCAATTTCGTTTCCGATCTCCAGTTTCAGCTTTTCGATGGCATCACGGTCCGGGTATTTGCCCGGCCACATTGATTGCCCCTTCTCATCCAGGATCGGGTAGGATTTGTAAATGCCGGTTAGCCTTCCTTCCTCGATTTCCTTCTTTAGGCGCATGATGAGACTGTCTTGGTGAAGAATGGCGCCTGTAACGACCAGCCGGGCGCCGACTTCCCCGGCGGGCATCAAGTCGTTTTTCAGCCAGTCGTCAAGCTTGTTACGGTTCTCCCGATTCCGCACGGAATGCGAGTCCTCCAGGTCGTCGCAGATAATCAATTGCGGGCGCATATTGCCGTGCTTGATTCCCCGAATACTCTGTTCGCTGGAGACGGCCATTATCATGGCGTCCTGCCGGGTCAGCACGATGGCATTGTCCCGCCATATATTGTCCTCCCTGAACGGCCCCATGTCCGCTTTCAGAATATCGTTTGCCTCCAATTCATCCTTGATATTCTTGAGGTACAATCTGGCCTGTTCCTGGGTTTTGGCCACGATCACGACGAATTTATACTGCAGTATTCCGAGAATGGCCCAAAGCGGATAGGAAAGAGAGAAGATGGTGCTCTTGCCGGAACCGCGGAACGCCGGAACCACCAAGTGGCCGAGAGCGAAGTTTTCGGTCAGCGCGAAGAGCGCGCGGTGAAAATCCGGGGTCGCGCATTTTATATGGCCCGCCAGATAAAAGCTGCAAAACCAGTAATGGCTTTTGGACGTTATCATCGTTCTAAGCCGCCTGTCCTTGATCATTTTGTCAATCAGATTTTGGCGCTCTGAATCATTCTGCGTTTTCATGTTTGTCTCCCAGTGCGGCCAGCTCCAATGCCTTTCGCACCAATTGCTCCTGTTCGGGCGTTAAGATTTCAGTTTTTTCCAATTTGGCGATCACTTCCAGCTTTGATGAGTAGGCCGAATGCCGGTGCTTTAGCCAGAAAGTAATCGCGCCGAGTTCCCGTTCCCGGATCGAGGAAATTAATTGCGCTTCCGCCATGTCATTCACCAACGCGGATCCGTTTTTAATTGCGTCTTCGGCCTGCTCGGCAAATTCCTTGTCCTCTTTTTTCCATCGGTAGTAGGTGGCCCGGCCAATTCCGATCCGTTCACAGGCTACCTGGATTATGGGGATTTTTTTCAACTGTTCGACAATTTCCGCTTTCTGTTTGGCTTGTCGGCGTTTAACCGCATCCGTTTCCTCCGGTTCGGGTAACGCCAATATTTCTTCTTCGTCTTTATTCATGTCGTGGTTCCTTTCCGCTCTGAATTTTCACGGCCTTGAGCCCGGTGAGTTTCTCCCAGCGCTTCCGAATAACTTCGGCGTAGACTGCTGATTTTTCCATCAGGTTGCATCGGCGTTTCATTTTTTCGCAAGCTATCAGGGTCGAACCGCTACCGCCGAAGGGTTCGATAACAAGGTCACCTCGCTTGGTCAGTACTTTGAGGTAGGGGATTAGGATTTCAATTGGTTTCGTGCCGAAGATAATTCCCTGGCCGGAACTTTTTTCGTCCGCCGCGTGGAATTCAATGAAATCGGTTGGACAGATTTTCTTGCCCTTCTGGTACGGTTCCCAGTGCGGCTTGCCGCCCGTAGCGAACAACGCGGTTTCGTATTCGTTTTGCAGGCCATCTTCTTCCGGTTCAAGGTTGAACTGAATATCCACGGTTTTGGAAGCCCCCACCATGGCAATGTCGTGTTTGTTGAAGAATTTATACTTGGCGGCGAATCCCTGCACGCGGTTTGGCAAGTGCCACACTATCATGTTTTTCACTTTCCAAAACTGCTCCATCACGCCCCAGATCGTACGAACGTTCTTCCAATTCTCGAAGACGATGATGCTGAAGTTTTCCGCCGCCGCCGTGTAGACATTCCCCATCCAGCGTTCGGTGAAGTCGGGTGGCAGGGATTCCGTTTCCAGATACCGGCGATCGCGTTTCAGGCCAAATCCTTCCGTCGCCTTGCCGTTTTTCTTTTTACCTTTGAGATAATCAAGAATATATGGGGGATCAGTTAGGCAGAACGCCGCGTCCTCGCCGTTCATAAGGGTTGCGATGTCGTCCTCGACCGTGCTGTCGCCACACATGAGCTTATGATTTCCCAGTTGCCACACATCGCCTTTCTGGATTTCGATGGACTCAATGTCCAGCTTCTTTAATTCCTTTTCCAGATCAAATACCTCCGGGTTTTCCTCGACCGGAAAAATTTCGTCCAGCTCCTCGCTGGAGAAACCGACGACGCCGAGGAACTTCTCGTCAAAAGCGGCCAGGGCTTTCCAGTCAAATTCGCCCGTGTTTTTATTCAATCGGACAAGCAGCTCCAGCTCCTTCTCCTCGTCTGGCACGCAGATATAAACCACTGCGATCTCCGTGTAGCCGAGTTCCTTGGCCATTTCGTAACGAAAATTTCCGCCAATAATGATATTTTCTCGACCCGGCGCAGAGTTGACTATCAGAGGATCGACTTGGCCGAATTTCTCCAAGCTCTCTTTTAGCTGCTTGCGGGCTTCTGCATCCCAAATGCGCGGGTTTTTGGGATGCGGGTGAAGCTGGTTGAGTGGCACATACTTGACGCGCAATTGTGAATCGTTTTTCATACGATTGCTGGTTTTCTAGGGTGTTGGTAAATATTAATAAAAAACCCGGGACAAACCCAAAAACACCCTGACGGAGTGTCTCGGACTTATCTCGGGCTAATGTACTGTACCGAAGTACGCGTACCTACCGAACGAAGTTATCGCGTTGTGGTTCCTAGTATGTGTCTTAACCGTTTCGTATTCATACTCCCGCTCAGCAGTCTCAAGGCAGCGGGTTCCACTGGGTAATTGCAAAAGAACTAATAAAATTGAGACTATGTTTATCATCCTACATTTTAAAATGCGTGTCAAAAAGCCAGTAAATATTGGCATTTATTAAGAAAGAAGGGACTTATCCACAGATTACATGATTAACAAATGACAGAATATGATATTATTTAGTAGCTAATAATAACAAACAATACAATGACTGAAAAATGGCTAACAACTGACCTGGCCGCGGAATATCTGGGAATTAGTAAAAGCAGCCTTTACACCTTGGCTCAAGAAGGCAAGGTGCCGGTTAATAAAGTGGGTAGGAAATGGACTTACGAAAAGGAAAGATTGGACGAATGGATTAGGGCCAGCAAGCCGATAGAAACTTTTTTCGTTAATACCAATTTTAATATCCAGGATAATGAGGCTCTGCGTGAACCACAGCGCGAAGGTTATCTTAGTGCCTATGACTTTTTCAAGCGCGGTGGCAGGCAGGCGATTATCCAAATGCCGGTCGGTTGTGGAAAGTCCGGTTTGGCCGCCCTGCTTCCTTTCGGAATTTCGAAGGGTCGGGTGCTGATGATCGCGCCAAATTTGACCATAAAAAAAGAGCTGTTCGACAACTGCGATATAACCAACCGCCAGAAATGTTTTTGGCGACGCATGCATGTGTTGGAGGATAAGGACATGATCGCCGGACCCTATGCTTGTACCTTGGATGAAGGGAATGTCAGCATCAGCGAAAAATGCCATATTGTGGTAACTAACATTCAGCAGCTGGCCACTAATACCGATAAGTGGCTTGCACAATTTAAAGATATTTTTTTCGATTTAATTATTGTGGACGAAGGACACCATGGCGCGGCCTCCAGTTGGAAAAAAGTTTTTGAGAAATTTTCCAGTGCCAAAATCATCAGTATGACCGCAACTCCATTCCGAAGCGACCGGCAGGATTTGGATGGCGAGCTAATCTACCGGTACCCTTTTAAAAGCGCCAGTATCAAAGGATATATAAAAAAGCTGAAAGCAAGCTACGTGGCACCATCAGAGCTGACCTTTACGGCTAAGGGCGAAACCAAAACCTACATTCTCCCAGAGGTTTTAAAAATGAAAGACGAGGAGTGGTTTAGCAAAGGCATTGCCTTGTCGGAGCCGTGCAATATAAGTATCGTGGATAACAGTTTGGAAAAATTGGAGCAGTTGCGGCAGTCGGGTACCCGCCATCAACTCATCGCTGTCGCTTGTTCTATTCGCCACGCTCAACAAATCAGATCGCTTTATTCCGAGCGCGGCTATAGCGTGGAAGTCATTCATAGTCAACTGAGCGTAGGTCAAAAAGACGATATAATCCGCGATTTGAAAAATGGCACGCTGGATTGCATAGTGCAAGTGCAAATGTTGGGTGAGGGGTTTGACCATCCCAAACTAAGCGTAGCCGCAATCTTTAACCCGTTCCGCTCACTTGCACCGTACATTCAGTTTATCGGTCGTATTTTACGGGTTATTGTCCAAGACGATCCCATTCACCCAGATAATTACGGCCACATTGTAACCCATGTCGGCTTAAATCTCGACCAGCAGCTTAAAAGATTTAAGGAATTTGAAAATGATGACCAGGCTTTTTGGGAGGAAGTAACAGGCGGGGTGGAACCGGAACCGCCGAAGGAAGTTCTGTCCGGCGAGTCCCGAAAACGGTTGGGCGAAAGAATGGTCGTCAGCAATGAAATCGTGGATACGCTTTTTGAAGAAGATTTTTCCGCAATCGAAGATGCCGACATTATTGCGGAGCTGGAGAATAAATTTAAGAGTCTTGGGATTGACCCCGGTCTGGCAAAGCAGGTCTTTGAACAAAATAAAGCCGCAAGGACGAAAGATGGCAAGCATGCCCCCGCGCAACCTTTTTCTGTTCTGCCGCAGAGGCAGTGGGCCGAGGCTAAAAAAAGACTAAACGAAGAAGTTAAAAGAACGGCAAAGCTCGTCCTTAATACCTGCGGCCTTCAAATGGCAGGAACGGAAATCCCCTATAGGTTTAAGTTGGGGACGTCGGCCAGAAATAATTTTGTCGCATCGGTCGAATTGGTCAATAAGCATGTAAATAATTTGTTCGGTTCGAGTAAGCCCCGAGAACAGTGGACTCACGAAGAATTCAAGCGTGCAATGAACGCGCTTCCTAAAATTTTAAATCAAATTGTCAGAAAAATTAAGAAAGCCCAAGATGTCTAAACCAAAGGGTAAAATCCCGTCGCTAATCAGCGGCAGCAGTGGAAAACCTCAGGTGGCAATCGCATTAAAAAAGTGCTATTGCTCCAGGTGCAAATGCGACATACTCAATGGTGGACAATGCTTTGATGTTCCAAAGCTGGGCGGTGGATTCACCAGTAAGCGCCGGTTTTGTATGGATTGTTTTAAAGAAATTTTATTTCAAACCGAGAAGGATATGGATAAATTAAAATCATATACTGTAACCGATAAGCGTTAGCTAATTTTAAAACCATGCAACGTATTGTTTTTTATGCTTGGCAATCCGATTTATCCAATGCTACTAACAGAGGGTTTATTCAACAAGCATTGGAAAACGCAGCCGCCGCGATTACCGCCGATGACAGGGTTGAAATCGAGCCGGTGATTGATCGTGACACCCAAGGTGTCGCCGGATCCCCTGATATTGCTTCAACTATTTTTGCCAAAATTACAGCGGCCGATGTTTTTGTTGCAGATATTTCAATAGTTGGAAGGCCCGAACACGGCCGACCAACCCCAAATCCCAATGTTCTAATTGAGCTTGGCTATGCTTTTAAAGCGCTTGGACATGAAAAAATAATTCTTGTTTTTAACCAAGCCTTTGGGCGGATTGAGGAGTTGCCGTTTGACTTACGAATGAGACGAGTCGTTACATATAATATGGCTCAAGAAAACGCCGATCGAGCTACAGGCAGGACTGAACTTGAATCAAAGTTAAATGCTGCGGTCCGGGCAGCATTGGAACATGCTCAACCGGAAAATACCGAACAGGCAGCCATACCTGCAGTGGAAGCCATAGAAAACAGTCGGCCGAATCGTCTAATAATACTTCGCCGCAACTTAGAAAGTCTACAACTAAAAATAAATAGTCTGGAACCGGCAAAGCATAGTGAAGGCGGAACAGTTGAAGGCTTAATAGACGGGATCAGCGCGACACAGGAATCGCTTGCAGAATTCTCAAAAATTTCAGAGATAATTGCACTAATGAATGACCAAGATGCGGCTGTTGATGTGTATCATTGGTTTGGAAAAATTTTAGAACAATATCATCATCCGCCGGGGCGCAACGGCCGAGTGAGTAATGCCGATTGTGATTATTTCAAATTTGTTGGACATGAATTATTCGTTACTCTTATTGCTTTTTTGCTTCGTGAGCAAAGATGGACATTGATCAGACATCTACTCGATGAGCCAATTTATTTGCATTATTTGGCCTACGGGAGAGGTCCGGAAAACGTCTATTGGGATTATGCATCAGAACATCTAAATTTTTTACTAGACGAAAGTCGGAAACGACAACGAATTTCCTTACATTCAGATATTTTGCACGACCGTCATACGACTGGGGGTTTGGCGGCCATACTACCGTTCGAGGATTTTGCTGCCGCTGACTTTTTTCTGTTTTTGTATGGTGAACTGCCACCAGAAACGAATCAGCATGATATGGAATGGCGGGCATGGAGCAGTCTATGGTTGAAGCACACCCCCTCGTTTATAAAAAATGCTGAGCGTACCCAAACTGCTGAGCAACTAGCAGAAGTGTTAAAAGTTCCTAATGTTACGGAGTTGAAAAGAAGATTGGCAGAACGCGGCCCCGGTGTTGCGCGGCTTTTCAGAGAAAATGATAATCAGAGTTTTCTCAATGGAGACGATATTCAGCGTATTGGCACGCGGTAATCATATTTTTATTTAGTATCGGTTTTTCTCATAGATCATAATTTCTTGCGATTCCGGGTCCTGCACCACATTCTCAATACTTCGTTTATCAGTTCCTGGGATATAGTCGTCAAGGGAATAGGCTTGAAAATATTTCAAACCTCGGCCGGCGTATTCCAGGGTTTTGAACATATAGCCGATGAATGATCCGGTGAAGCGGTAGCACCGGATGCAAGCTTGCAGTCGTTCTTCGATTTCGTCAGGATGCCCGCGCCATCGCCAGAGTCGGGGACAGTATTCCGTCCACTGGTCCACGATGAACCGCAGATGCTTAATCAGTTCTTGTTGCGCTCTGATATTTCCCTTTTGCGCGATTCTGACCAGGGCAATGCTGATGGTATCCCGGAGCCGTTTATCTTCATCGTCCATCGGAGATATAAAAACATAAAGCTTGGGTTGATATTTTTTCAGAGCGATCCTGACCTCCCGGATATCGCGGTACGGCTTAACTTTCCTCGGTCTTCTCATTGTCCATCGTCTTTGGAACTCCCGGTCAAGCCGTGTTATGACCTTGTCCCAATCAATATCGCCAAGATCAGTCCTGACATTACTCCAGATGTATCTATAAGCTTTGGGGGACCGTTTGAGTATCCAGGAACTGCTGAATTTGGATGGTTGTTCTTTTTTGAGAAACCAGTTGATTATAGCCACGACTTGGTTCAGATCCATGATTATAGATTACACCACGGAACCCCGGAAACCGCCAAAACGAGACAGTAAAACAAGGCTTAAGGACTGTCTCATTTGTCTCATTTCTGCTAAAATGAGATGGACTGAAGTGCGTTAAAAGGTGCCGCCAAAGACCGCCGGAAAAGCCCTCAACTGTCTCACTCTGGCCGGTTCTAAACGGAGCTGGCACATATGGGTGCGGGGGTCACCGAATATGAAGAAAACAAGAATAAATGAAAAAACAAAGGGGTTTACGCTTATTGAACTCTTGGTGGTAATCTCCGTAATCGGATTGCTCGCGAGCGTGATTTTAATTGCCTTAAACTCGGCCCGGGTTAAAGCGCGCAATACAAAAAGACTGGCGGACATGCGACAGATTCAGACAGCGTTAGCTTTGTACTATAATGCTAATGGTCAATATCCGCTTGATTCCAACGAGGCAGGCTGTAACTGCGATTATAGCCATGTACCGAGCGGTGCATCAGATTTTCTTCCAACATTAAGTGCTTATATTACTACCAAAATAAATGATCCTTTAGAGGATAACGGCGCGCCAAATCTTAACTACAGGTATATTTCGGATGATGGCCGGACTTATATCCTGCAATTTAATATAGAACCAGCCGGCCTGGGAACAAATTGCCCTGATTTTGCACCTCCTGCAAATCCCGGCGGCGGACAATTGTGGTGTACGATTCAGGTAAGCAGCTAAAATGAAACGCATAATGGTTTTTGGGACATTTGATATTTTGCATCCCGGGCACATCAGTTTTTTGCGACAGGCGAAAAAGCTTGGTGATTTTTTGATTGTTTCTCTGGCGCGGGAAAAGTTTATCAAGCAGATAAAAGGTCATAAACCCCTGCATTCGGAAATGGAGAGAAAACTGATGCTGGAAAACCTAAAAATCGTTGATAAGGCTGTTTTAGGCTCCAGGGATGACTATATAAAGCACATAGTTTCCCAAAAACCTGATATAATCGCTTTAGGGTATGACCAAACGGTTTTTACAGAGAACTTGAAACAAAAGCTGGCAGACGCAGGGCTTAAAAAAGTGAAAGTGTTGAGACTCAAATCGTACAGATCTAGAATTTACAAAACTAATAAAATTTTAAAAAGGTTTTGATGCGCGGCCAAAAGGGGTTTACCCAGCACCAGTTTAAATTAATGCAAGTTATTAAGCGAGTAAAAGTTGTCGCAACAGATAAAACTGGTGCCGGGTTTACTTTAATAGAGTTGCTGGTTGTAATTTCAGTGATTGGCCTTTTGGCGAGCGTGATTATGGTAAGTTTGAATTCGGCCCGCGCCAAAGCGAGGGATAGTAGAAGAAAAGCTGAATTGACGCAGATTACGAGAGCTCTTGAGCTTTACTATGATACTTACGGCGGGTATCCGACATCCGCCTGGAGCAACGCTAATGCATCTGTTTCCTACGCTGTATTTAGTTCCCTTTGTAATCAAACGAATTTTACGCAGTTCATGCCTGATTGCCCCAACGACCCAAAATATCCGAACGTGAATTGCTATAATGCGGAATATGTTTACATTAGTGAATCTTTTCGAAACCCTGGCACGCTCGGGAAAGAGTACGTTTTGTATGCCACGCTTGAAGATCAGTCAACGACCAATTTAAATTCCAGCCAGTGGCCTGATAATAACATGATCAGTGTATGGCCGTGTGCCGGTTACGGGACACCAAACTATCGAATTGGAGATTTGGCAATATAGAATTTGAAAGAATCTAAAATGCGTAGCAGAAAAGGTTTTACACTCATCGAACTATTGGTTGTAATTTCAGTGATTGGCCTTTTGGCGAGCGTGATTATGGTAAGTTTGAATTCGGCCCGCGCCAAAGCCAGAGACGCCAGGCGCAGAGCAGATATAAATCAGCTTACGAAGGCGATCATGCTTTATTTTGACAAGTACGGTGTTCCTCCTGCGGCTGGAGCTGGTATGAGATGGTGTTTGGGGCATGGGGGTATCAGTACATGCTGGCCAGGCTCAGGAGGCTACTCTGGATCAGTGGCCCTGGATAATGCCCTTAAGGAATTCATACCAACTATTCCTGACGACCCTGCTAACAAGACCCAGTGTCAGGGGGATGCTTATATGTACTATTCGGAAGGTACACCTAAACCACTTGGTTTACATTGGGGCATGGAGGCTGGGCCGCCGAGCGATGCTATTTGCGCCCCGGGATACACCACTGGAAGCTGGGGGGATTCTTGCAACCACACTGCTTGTATTTTATGGCTTGATATATAACCATGTTTCAGCGCAAGCGAATCACCGGAATAGTCGAAAAAAATCTGGGACGCGGAACGCGGTTGGGTTTTCCCACCGCGAACATTCGTATTAAGGAAGCTGATTTGGAAGAGGGGATTTATACTGCCCTTACAGAGCACGACGGGTCAAAATATCCGTCTTTAGCATTCATTGGCGCCGCCGCGACTTTTGGCGAAAATGAGAAGAAATTGGAAGTCTACATTTTAGATTTCAGCCACAATCTTTATGGTCAGGAAATTTGCGTAAAGCTGCTGGAAAAGATTCGTGAGGCGCGTAAATTCGATACCGAAGCCGATTTGGTGGAACAGATGAATCGGGATGAAAAAGCTGCCCGTGATTTTTTTAAAACTTATGGCAGAACAGAGTAGATGTATGCTACAATTCTTTTACCTTCAGGGCGAGGCGAAATTCCTCACCGGTGGTGAAAGCCCACGAGCTCCAAGAGCATGATCTGGTGGAATACCAGAGCCGACGGTATAGTCCGGATGAAAGAAGGCTGATTCTTTCCGCGCCCTTAAATGAGGGCATTAATTTTTTTTGTCTATGAGTAAATACAATCTAGGTCCTTTCTTGGTGTTAATCGCGGCGATGCTTTGGGCCGTGGACGCTCCGTTTCGGGTACCGCTAACAAAAATTTTGTCAGCCACGACGATCGTGCTCATGGAGCATATTATTATCGCAGTGTTTGTATTTGTATTTCTTTTTCGATATCTGAAAGAACTGCGAGGCTTGGGGCTCAGGGAGTGGCTTGCGGTTATTTTCATCGGTTTTGGCGGATCCGCGCTCGCCACGGTGCTGTTTACGCAAAGTTTTGCCGCCTTTGGATACATGCCGACAGTTCCCATCTTGCTCCAGAAGATTCAGCCGTTTTTCGCGGTCGCCTTAGCGACCCTGCTTCTCAAAGAAAAACTGACGCGCGGGTTTTGGATATGGGCTGGTTTTGGGATATTTGGGGCGTACCTGATCACATACCCCGACGCACGGATTCAGGATTTCGCGCTTGGCGGACAAACTACCGGAGCACTGTTAGCGCTCGCGGCAGCATTTCTGTGGGCCGGCTCCACGGTTTTTGGAAGGGTTGTTCTCAAGAAAATCAGTTTCCAAGCCATGACCGCGGTCAGATTTTTATCCGCGCTGGTTTTTTTGTTCCTGATACAAATCTATTACGGCAGGTTAGGTGAGATCGCTGCGGCAACCAGGACAGACTGGTATTATGTTTTTATTATCGCCGTGCTTGCGGGATTTGTGTCTTTGTTTATTTATTATGTAGGACTGAAGAGCACGAAAGCCAGCATCGCCACGATTTGCGAGCTGGCGTTTCCGTTTTCCGCGGTTATTATCAACTGGAAATTTTTAGGCGCCACGCTTTCGCCGGTTCAGATTGCCGGCGGACTTGTTTTACTCGCGTCTGTAATCGGTCTTTCGCTGGTCAATAACAGAGAAAGCGAAATGGCGGCGCGCGAGGAGCCGGTAGTTGTCTAAAAAGGCTTTATTTTGGTGTTGCGTATTGGTGAGCTTTATTATGTTTGTGGCACCCGTCAGGACGGAAACACCATCGGGATATGGCGTTGATAAAGCAGTACACTTTTTTATTTTCGCGGCTTTAGGGTATTATGGTTTTCTGGCTTATCGCGAAAATCGGTCAACGGTCTTTGTGGTGCTGGTTTTTTATGCTCTCCTGGTCGAGCATCTGCAGAACCGATATTTCGGCCGTACGCTTGATTGGTATGACTCTATTGCCGGCATCGCGGGCCTGGCGACGATTTATCTGCACAGAAAATGAATTCACTACTGCTTCTTGCAACCGGGTTTGTCTTTGGACTCAAGCACGCGCTCGAGGCGGATCACCTTATCGCGATAAATGCGGTCGTGGGGCTTTCCGGCATTGCTCTCGGCGCATCGATTATTTTTGAATCCTACAAGATGCTATGAAAATCGTTGTTGATACCAATGTGATCATACAGGGAGCAGACGATGAGAATTCGATTGCGTTTAAGATCATCAGAGAAGTAATCGACGGCCGGCTTGGCGCTTTTGCTACCCATCAGACCATGTCCGAGAATCGTCAGATGCTGCGAAAATTGGTCCGTGACCGCGAATATAAAAACGCGCTTGAAGATTTTTTTGCGAATCTGCAGATCGTCAAAGTTTATCAGCCTCTCAATGTTGTCACTGACCCAGAAGACAATAAACTGATAGAGTCAGCTGTTTCTTCAGCGGCTGATTATCTTGTGACCAGGGATAGAGAAGTTCTTGCCCTTGAGGAATATCATGGCACCAAAATCGTTACTCCGGAAGAATTCTGGACCAAATATAAAGCGGAGTCGCCTGATGATGGCTCGGCCTGGTCTGATTGGTCCCGGATGATCATGGGTAATTGAACGGCTCAAGCAGCAGATGCGCCGTTCGTGTTAAAATAATCTCATGCCCTCGCAGACCGAAATTAAAATTTTAAAAAAATCCAAGCTCCTGGACGGTCTCAATGCCGAGCAGGAAAAAGCGGTCACGCACAAAGACGGTCCGCTTCTTATTGTTGCTGGCGCGGGTACGGGAAAAACCACTGTTATCACCAGGCGCATCGCATACCTTATCGAGCAAGGCGCCAAACCGGATGAGATTTTGGCCCTCGCTTTTGGGGAGAAAGCAGCAGGGGAAATGGAAGAGCGCGTGGACATGCTTGTTCCGACAGGTTACGTAAACATGCAGATTTCAACGTTTCATGCCTTTGGTGAACAGATTTTACGCGAATACGGGATTGAGATTGGTCTGCCTGATTTCAAAGTATTGAATGAGGTTGGACAGTGGCTTCTCGTTCGCAACAACCTTGATAAATTTGACCTCGATTATTACCGGCCTCTGGGGAACCCCACCAAATTCATCAAAGCTATGCTGTCGCACTTTTCCAGGCTTAAGGATGAGCTCATCACCCCTGAAGAATATTTGGATTACGCAGAAAAGCTGGAATTGGATACTGGAGGCGCGGAAACACGGACAGAAGATGATGTCCCAGGGGAACCGAAAAGGTTAAGGGAAATTGCCGGCGCATACCATGTTTACAATAAAATGCTTGTAGAAAATTCAGCGCTCGATTTTGGCGACCTCATCAATTACACTCTGCAATTATTGAAAAAAAGACCGAAGATTCTGGCGCGCTTACAGAGGCGCTATAAATACATCCTCGTCGACGAATTTCAGGATACCAACCTGGCGCAGTATGAGCTGTTAAAGCTTTTGGCGGCGCCAGATAATAACATCACCGTGGTTGGAGATGATGATCAAAGTATTTTCAAATTCCGCGGCGCATCTATTTCTAACATTCTGCATTTCCAAAAGGATTACCCGGAAGGAAAATTTATTTCCCTCACCGACAACTATCGTTCCGGACAAAAGATTCTGGACAGCGCATACGATTTTATCCAGGCCAACAACCCGGACCGCCTCGAGATAAAGCTGAAACTCTCAAAGAAGCTCAAAAGCCAAACAACTTCGCCTGGACAGATTTTGCATTTAGAAGCTTCTGATTATCTGTTAGAGGCGAACCTCGTGGTAAATAAAATCGCAGAGCTACAAAGAGAATATCCGGCTTTGACACTTAATGATTTTGCTATACTCGCGAGGTCCCATGGCACCCTAGAGCCGTTTCTTACAAAACTTGAGGAAGAAGGCGTGCCATTTATATATTTTGCCAACAAAGGCCTGTACAACAAAACTATCATTCTTGATATCCTCGCGTATTTCAAGCTCCTGGATAACTATCATGAGAGCCCTGCGCTTTACCGCGTTTTGAAACTGCCGATATTTAGAATCTCCCACGATGCGATCGTCGAGTACGCATCCTATGCCAAACGCAAGTCTCTTTCGTTGTTTGAGGCCTTGAAAATCGCCGCTCCAACTATTGACGACGATTCCAAAACTGGCATCAGGCTGTTTTTTGAGATCCTGCGCAAACACAGCGAGCTTGTCAAAACCAAAACCGCTGATCAAATCTATGTAGCAGCTATCAACGACCTCAAATTCACTAACCGTATCGATACAGCTACCCACGAAGGCATGCAGAATGCCCGATACCTGGAAACCTTCCGCCGCCGCATCCAAGATTTTCAAAATGAATCGCCTGACAAATCAACCAGGACTTTTTTGACAACCCTGCTTCTGGAGCAGGAAGCAGGGGAGGAAGGCGATGTGGAGTTTGATCCGGAATCAGGTCCAGAAGCAGTGAAACTGCTCACGGTTCATGCGGCCAAAGGCCTTGAATTTACCCACGTCTTCGTGGTGGGCATGGTAGACAAGAGGTTTCCAACCATAGAGCGGCGCGAACAAATTGAGATTCCTGTGGAGCTTATCAAGGAGTTTTTGCCAGAAGGGGATTTTCATATTGAAGAAGAACGAAGGTTGTTTTACGTGGCGATGACCAGGGCAAAACTCGGCTTGTATTTGACCTCCGCGGAGGATTACGGCGGAAAAAGGAAGAAGCGGCCATCGCTTTTTTTGCACGACCTCGGACTGGTGGAAAAAACCAAGGCGGCAAAAGCCACGGGACAAGTAGCGATAGTGAAACGAATCAAATTTGAGCCGTTCAAGCTGCCATTACCAAAATATTTTTCTTTTTCGCAGATTTCGCTGTTCGAAAAATGCCCGCTGGAGTACAAATACCGTTACATTATGCGCTTACCGGTCGCTGGCAGCGGCGTGCAGTCGTTTGGGATAACGATTCACACAGTACTAGAAAAATATTTGAATCTGTACAAACAGACCATAAACTCACCGGACTTGTTTGGATCGCCTGCCAAACCTGAGCTGCCGGCTTTTGAAACACTTCGAAGCATATACGAAAAATCCTGGATAGATGACTGGTATGACTCCCGCCAGCAGATGGAGGAATATAAAAAAGTTGGCATGCGAATCATCACTGATTTTTACGCGGAGTGCCAGGCCAACAATCCCAAGCCGAAATATTTGGAAAAAGCTTTCAAGCTGAAACTAGGGAATTACTATTTTACTGGTAAAATTGACAGGGTTGACGAGACTGATTTAGGACTGCGCATCATCGATTACAAAACCGGCGCTTCAAGGAATATTGAGAAGGTTGATAAGAAGCAGCTCCTCAGTTACCAGTGGGCGGCCACAGAAGCCTTTGGAGAAAAGGTTGCAGATTTGCAATATTGGTATTTAAAGGATAAATTGGAAAAGAAGTCATTTCTTGGCGGAGCAAAGGATATTGAGGAGCTGAAACAGGATTTTCTGGAATGGGTTGAAAAAATAGTGGATTGCACCAGAAGCAATGCGTTTCTGAAATATGATCAACAGGCCTCCCACAAAACCAAGTGCAAATATCTTGAATTGGAACTCTAGAAACGATACTAAAACAAAAACCCTGTGAAGCACGTTGTCCATCCGAAAAACCACAAATTAATAATTGTCGCTGTCGCAACACTCGCCAGTTTTTTCGGTTTGCAGGCGATCAGTAAATCGCTCGAATCCTACCAACTGGGGCATTTCCTCTGGATCAGCCTCGTCGGCTACGCCTTTCTTGTTTTCTGGCAAAGCGTGGTCTTTGACCTGCACCTCCGCCCCACCAAAACTTTGCGCGCCTGGAAAAAAACGGTGATTCACGGCATAAGGTCGAGGTTCGCTTACCTTTCTGCGGACAATCACGGCGTTCATTACTACAATTTTCTGGTCTTGCCAGGGATAATATATTGGTCAGCGGTGGTTTTGCTTTTTTTGAACCCATTCGAAACGGGTATAAAGCAGGTGGTCATACTGGCTTCTTCCGCGGCGCTAACCATTGCTTACTGGTACATGAAAACAGTCTTTTATGAGCATAAAAATACGCACCGCAACGTGCGTCAAATCATTTTTCTCACAAAACTTTTTGCGTCACATGCTTCTTTTACCGCTGTTTTTGGCTTGGTCCGGTATTTCGGCGCCGGGGCGATTAGTTTCGCGATGGCGGTTTTCGCGCTCACCTATGTTTTGATACACCAAGCTTTCTATCAGCACCATTATATTCGTCACAATACCGTGAAGTTGATACTCATCGGTGGTCTCGTGACCGCGGAGTTTGCCGCGATGATTTTCAGCATTTGGAACGTCAATTATTTTAGCGGCGCGCTTGCTATTTCTGCAGTGTATAACGCGATTTGGGGTCTGATGCAGCACAAATTCATAGAAAACAACCTGAGACGCGAATTGATTTACGAATATTTCGCGGTACTGTTTCTGATTTTAGTCTTAGTGTTCAGTACAACCAATTTCTCCGAACGGATTTACTAGATTTACCCCACACCAGAAAAATCTAAGAAAATATTTCTTCAGCTTCGCCGGAATATAATTCAGATTTTTTGGTGTGGGGGCTTACCACCACCAAATCAGTATTGAAATCAGAACCAGAATCATCAGCCCGAATAAATGAGCGCTGGAATGGCTGCGGACAACAGCAGCCTCATGTTTTGAGATTATCACGGAATCAATAGAAAAGATCCCGAGAAGCATGATCCCGATCAGCGTGAATATTATCCGACTGGTCGCAACCGCTGATTGAAGGTTTAGTTTCGACAAAAGTCCATCAGTCCCGGTTTGAGCGCAGCATGGACGATGTTCAATCGGTCTTTGCGTGCTCGTCACAGGAGTAATTGTCGGCTGCGTTGTTGTCGGATTGGAAACAGGCTGCTGCGCAGGAACAAGAGCGACTGGAGGCGGTGGGGCAGGTGTTGGCGCTGATCCGCCCGCAGGCGGAAGCGAAGGTTGTGACAGCTGTTGCGACGGAGGCGGCGGAGGAGTGAACGTGCCTGCCACCCTCGTTCCAAAAAGGCTTGTGGTGAGGTTGGTATATCTGTCGTTAAAATCTCCGTAAAGCGCGACCAGTCCCTGTTCCAGAAAATCTCTATGCAGTAAATTATCTCTGTGTGTCGGGCTGTCTATCCATGCTTTGACCATGCCTTCCGAAGTCAAAAAATCTACGGCAAGGTTTTCGCCCAATATCTTGTATGCGCCGTATCCAGCCGCCGTTATTCTGCCCCAGATATAGTTGCCGTCAGGATCAATGTGAGCAAAATAATCGCGTTCAATCATATCCTGAGATTTCTGCGAAGCAGCGAAGACCAAGCTCTGATGTGTGGTGAGCGTCGTCAGGTTCCTGTTCGAGCGTTCAGCATTGATCAAATCCATGAGGGTTTGCGATTCGACGGCGGCGCTTTGAGCTGGCAGCGACGCTAGCAATAACCTCAGCAGGAGCAGTAACAGAGCGTAAATAAACAAAGCCTTGTAGGATAGCGCGCCAGGCCGATAGTTGTTGCTTTCCTGAGCTATGAAAAAGTTGGATATGGGGTTCATTTATGGTATAATTATAGCACGCTAATCACATGGCAAAACCAGTTACACACATGTTCCTTGCTTTTGGAGCCGTGGTTATAGCAGCGGCGGGCCTGGCGTATGTGATTTTAGGCTTTGCTCCTGACAAAGGCGGGGCATGGCCGCTCGCCGCCGTGTATATCCTGGTATTTACAGGTAGTTATGGAGCAGCTTTGTTCGCAGGATACGCTGTTCGCATCACACTGTGGCGCGGGGCCGTGCGCAGCGATCTGGTCAGGGCCTCAAATCGACAAGCGGTATTAATCGGTTTTTTGACCGTAGCGATACTTATGCTTCAAGCGGGAAAAGTCTTTAACCTCTGGTCCGCGGGGTTGCTGTTTTTGATCTTTGTCTTACTTGAGCTTTATATTCAATAGTTATGGACGTTATTAATAACAAAAAATCTGACGCAGACAAAAGTGGTTTAGATTTCGTTGTCATGCCAAAATTTGAGGGTACCAAGCCGGCCACGCCTCCTGCCGATGGTCCAGCCAATCTGGTTTCGAGGCCCGCTCCACAGCGCGGCAAGAAAACCATCGCGATCATCGCGGGAATTTTCACGATCGCGGTTTTGGCTGCCGCCGGATACTACATTTACATGCGCATCCAGGCTAATCTGCCCAATGTCCAGCCGAAACTAAGCATTGATGACCCCGCGACCCTGGCCAGGGCGGATACTGACGATGATGGCCTCTCAAACGAGCGAGAAGACATCGCGGGGACTGATTTTCAAAAGGCAGACAGTGATGGCGATGGAATCGCTGACGGCGATGAGGTTGATATCTTCGGTAGTGATCCCATGCTCTTTGACACTGACAGCGACAGTTATGATGACGGTCAAGAAGTCGCGCGCGGTTATAGCCCAGTCCTCAACTCTACAGATAGAGCTGATTCTGCTGAGCGGCAAAAATGGCTGCAGAAGAGCGTGGATTTGGGCTTGCATGAACCAACCATAACTACTTTGAGAACAAAAGCAGACGCTGCGGCTGCGAGCAATAAAACGCTTTATGTGAATAAAGCGTACAATTACAGCGTTGAATACCCGCAAGAATTGGTCCTGCGGGAGGAGAATAATGGGCAAACAGTAGGACTTTATATCGCTGGCTCAGCTCCCGATGAAGAAATAACCGCCGACCCGTTTGTTATCACGCTTGCCGGGCAAGCTGAAGCGCAAAATTTGAAAGATTGGGTTACCGCTGTATACGAACGTTATCAGGCCGTTGAGGAATTAAACATAAACGGCGCTTCAGCTGTCAGACTCAGATCCATGACAGCGGATGAATATGGCTGCAGTAACGATGGGATATTTTTCAGGAAGGGAAATTCTGTAATTGCAATAACATGGAACTGCAGTGATTCTGCTGCGCTCGATCAGTATTACACCGGAATAGTTAACAGTTTTAAATTTCGATAATCAATGGCCAACATTGTTGTTAAATCAGAAGACGAAGATAGGCTAAAAAAAGAATTAGAAAACAAAAATGACGCCCCGGCAAACCGCCTCAAACGTTATTTGAATATGCCGGATTTATCGCGCACTCCCGGGAGTCCGATCTGCGAAATCGTGGGGCGCGTTTTGGCGGCGCCATCATTTCAGGGATTTGACGTGATCGAAGTACCGGAAATCGTGCCGACTGACATAAGTTTTGATTTATTTGATTTTGCCCCTGACCACCCGGCGCGTTCGCGCTCTGATACTTATTATGTTGATGACAACCATATCCTGCGCACGCATACGACAGTGATGTGGTATTACTACCTGCAAGACCCGGGTGTAAAAAAACGCATGGAAGCTGGTGAACCGGTTGGGTGTTTTTCCTACGGAAAAGTGTACCGTAAAGATGAGCTCGATAACAGGCATATGAATGTCTTCCATCAGATGGATGCCTGGTATTTGTCGCCCAAAGATAAAAAGGTCATTACGATTGAAGATCTGAAGGCATCTCTCGCTGACTACGCAAAGGCGATTTTTGGGGACGGCGTGAAATACCGGTTTAACCCCGATACGTTTCCGTATACTGATCCGTCGCTTGAGATGGAGATTCAAAAAGGCGATAAATGGCTCGAGGTTGTTGGTTCCGGAATAGTCAAAGGCAGCGTGTTTGAAAAATTAGGTGTGGATCCTGAAAAATGGACCGGCTGGGCGTTCGGTCCAGGCATTGAGAGGTTTGCCATGATTTCCATGGACATACCTGACATAAGGCTTCTCTGGTCCCAGGATGAACGCGTCAAAAAGCAGCTGAAGCTTGGCAATAAATTTAAAGAGGTTTCGAAATACCCGCCGATTACCCGAGATATTTCCTTTGTGGTAGATAAAAGTTTCGTTCCCAATGACTATTTTGATCTCATCCGTGAGATCGGCGGCGACCTGGTTGAACAGGTAGAGCTGCTGGATAAATACGAGGATGCGAAAAAATTCGGCTCAGATAAAAGGAGCTATACATACCGCGTTATTTACCGAAGCCCAGAACGGACCCTCAAAACCGAAGAGGTTGAACCGCTTCAAAACAGACTCTATGAAGAGACCAAAAAGCAGTTTAATGCCGAGCTAAGATAATCCCTCACCCTTTCGGGTAGGATTAAAGCTTATCAAAGTGTATAATATTAACAAGATATAACTAGCAGAGTAAGGAAAGGGTGAGGGATGGCCAAAGACGAAAAGAAACCAAATACTGAATATAGCGCGGAACAAATCACTGTTCTCGAGGGTCTCGAGCCCGTCCGCAAGCGCCCTGGAATGTACATCGGCAACACCGCGACCGAAGGTTTTCACCATTTGCTCAAAGAGGTGGTAGACAACTCCATTGATGAGGCAATGGCCGGGCACGCCAGGCAAATCGAGATTGTGATCCACAAAGACAACTCTGCCACTGTTACTGACGATGGCCGCGGCATTCCAGTTGATGTGCACAGGCAAACCAAGAAATCTGCCCTAGAGACCGTCCTGACAGTGCTGCACGCTGGTGGTAAATTTGGCGGCGATGCTTCAGGTTACAAAGTCTCTGGGGGTCTGCATGGCGTCGGTGTGTCCGTGGTAAACGCGCTTTCCGAGTGGCTGAGAGCCGAGGTTCGCCGGGATGGCAAGATTTACACGCAGGAATATGCGCGCGGCAAGCCAAAGAGCAAAATCAAAATGGCCGGAAAAGTGCCGCCAAGCGACCCGTGGCAAAAAGGCACGCGTATTTCTTATAAACCTGACACGCAGATTTTCAGCGTAAACGAGTTTGATCTAAAAACAGTGCTTGACCATTACCGCCAACAGTCATATCTAACCAGCGGCGTACGCATCAAAATCGTCGATGAGCGGTCCGGCTTTATGTATCAGTATTATTTTGAAGGCGGCATTGTTTCTTATGTGCAGCAGATAAACCGCAAGAAAACACCGATCAACGCGCCGATATACCTTTCGAAGGTTGTAAGCGATGTCCAGGTTGAAGTTGCGGTACAGTATACCACTGATTTTTCCGAAACCATGCTCGCTTTCGCTAACAACATCCACACGCCAGAGGGCGGCATGCACGTTACCGGTTTCAAATCCGCTCTGACCAGGTGCATCAACAATTTTGCCATCAAAAACGGGCACGTGAAGGAGTCGGATAAACTGACCGGCGAAGACATGCGCGAAGGGCTTACCGCGGTGATAAGCGTGAAGCTGCCTAATCCACAGTTTGAAGGGCAGACCAAAGCCAAGCTGGGTAATGCCGAAGTCAGAACGATAGTGGAACAGGTTGTCGGTGACGGCCTGGAGATATACCTTGAAGAACATCCCAAAGATGGCGCCAAGATTGTAGAAAAGGTCTCGCTGGCTGCCAGAGCAAGATTGGCTGCCAGAGCGGCCAGAGACGCGGTTATCCGCAAAGGCGTCCTCGATGGACTGACTCTGCCAGGGAAGCTCGCTGACTGCAGTGAATCAGATCCTGCAAAATGCGAGCTCTACATTGTAGAGGGAGATTCTGCCGGAGGCAGCGCTAAGCAGGGGAGAGACCGTAAATTCCAGGCGATTCTGCCTTTGCGCGGTAAAATTCTAAACGTAGAGAGAGCTCGGCTCGATAAAATGCTCGGCAACGAACAAGTCAAAAATTTGATTATAGCTATGGGTGCCGGAGTAGGAGAGCAGTATGACGTAGCAAAGCTTCGCTACCACAGAATCATTATCATGACTGATGCTGACGTTGACGGGGCTCATATCAGAACCCTTCTACTGACATTTTTTTATCGGTATTTTAACGACATCATCAAAAACGGCTATCTTTACATTGCTCAGCCGCCACTATTTCGCATGCAGTCAGGAAAAGAAGTGCACTATACATTTAGCGATGCCGAGCGAGACGAAATACTTGCCGAAGACAAAAACAAGAACTGGTATGTTCAGCGCTATAAAGGCTTGGGGGAAATGAACCCGGAGCAGCTTTGGGAAACAACCATGGACCCGCAAAACCGCGTGATGCATCAGGTAAAGATTCAGGACGCGGAGAAAGCTTCAGATATTTTCGAGACGCTCATGGGCGACGAGGTGTTACCGAGAAAAAAGTTCATCCAAACTCATGCCAAGGCCGTAAAGAATTTGGACATTTAAGAACCAAATGGCCCTACATTTGCGTTTATTCCAACTGCTATGGTATAATGACCGCAGTTAAATAAAAGGCCGCGAAAGGCCTTTTAAAAAAGCTTAATTTTGGCTTAAACAGGCAATTTATGGGAAGAATCGTACAATTTTTTAGAGAAGTAAAGCTTGAGCTAGGCAAGGTTGTCTGGCCGTCCAGACGAGAAGCATTCAAAATGACGGGCATTGTTGCGCTGTTCTGCGCGATTGTCGCCGTGTTTCTTGGTCTCATAGATTTCGGCCTTGCCAAATTAATTGGCTTTCTGGTCAACAGATAAACAGATAATATGCCGAGGCAAGTTACAACAGGTGAAAAACATTGGTACGTCCTTCATACCTATTCTGGGTATGAAGATTCTGTGGTAAATAACCTCAAGCAGAGAATCGAGTCCATGGGCATGGACGACAAGATTTTTGAGGTCATTGTGCCGAAAGAAAAAAAGATCAAGATTCGCGAGGGTAAGCGCTCGACCGTGGAGGAGAAAATTTTCCCAGGATACGTGCTCGTCAGCATGATCGTTACTGATGATTCCTGGTATGTGGTCCGAAACACCCCCAACGTGACAGGCTTCGTCGGTTCTGGTACAATCCCAACACCTATTTCAGACGAAGAGGTCAAGGTTATTCAGAAGCGAATGGGCCTCGAGGAGCCGAAGTACAAGATAGAATTTGTCGTCCATGACCTGGTCCGCATTACAGACGGTCCGTTCAAAGGCTACGAAGGCAAGGTTTCCGAGATCGACGAAGCCAAAGGCAAGATCAAAGTGCTCATTTCGATCTTTGGCCGAGAAACCCCGGTTGAACTAGATTTCTTACAAGCTAAAAAGATTTAGTAAGGACAAATAACTATGGCTAAGAAAATCAAAGCTACATTAAAGCTCCAAATCCCGGCGGGTAAAGCCAACCCGGCGCCTCCGGTCGGAACCGCGCTTGGTCCCCACGGCATCAACCTGATGGATTTCTGCAATAAATTTAATGACGGCACCAGGGATAAAGGTGATTCTGTCATTCCGGTTATCATCACGATTTTTGAGGACCGCAGTTTTGCGCTGGAATTCAAAACTCCGCCGGTTTCGGACATGATTCGCAAAGCACTCAAGGTCCAAAAGGGCGCTGCTAACCCGCTGAAGAACAAGATTGGCAAGCTCTCCAAAGCACAGCTTCGCCAGATCGCGGAAAGCAAAATGCAGGATCTTAACGCCAATGACATTGAAGCTGCTGAGCGAATCGTAGCCGGGACCGCCAGATCCATGGGCGCTGAAATTGATAAATAAATTTTAATAATAACAACATGAACATTACATTGCGCCGCGTATATTTGTACCTCACGAGCCTTATCGGTTTAGTATTGGTTCTGATAGGATCTGTCCAGCTTTTGAACCTAGGCCTTAAGACCTACGTCTTTACCAAGGCTGATGATCAGTTCTACGCGGGACCCTGTTATGAATACAGCCGAGCGCCTATCAAAGAAGGGGAATCGCCGAGAGAGCTTTCAAAAGACGAATGCGACGCGCAGCGTAAAGAAGAGCGCTCAGCCCGCCGCCAGAACCAGGCTGCGAACAGCCTGGCATTTATACTCGTAGGTTTGCCAGTGTGGTTCTATCACTGGGGCAAAGTGAAAGATGACAAGGATATACCAAATGTCTAAACGGTTAGCAGAATCTCTGAAACTGGTTGATCGCGAAAAACTTTACTCGCTTGAGGAAGCAGTGAGGCTTGTTAAGCAGACATCCACAGTCAAATTTGATGCCTCAGTTGAGGTTCATTTCCGCCTGAATATCGATCCAAAGCAGACTGACCAAAAGCTTAGAAGCCAGATTTCTCTGCCGCATGGCATTGGAAAAACTCTGCGCGTCGCCGTGTTCGTTAGTCCGGCGAAGGAAAAAGAAGCCGCAGCTGCGGGGGCGGATGTCGTGGGCGGCGAAGATCTCGTGAAGCAGATCAGGCAAACCGAAAAAACCGATTTTGATATAGCGGTCGCGGATGGTTCTATGATGAAATCACTTGCGGCTATTGCCAAGATCCTGGGGCAGCGCGGCCTCATGCCAAGTCCCAAGGCCGGTACAGTTGGCGATAATATTTCCCAAATGGTAAAAGATCTCAAATCCGGGTCAAAGATTGATGTTAAAACCGATGATTCCGGAAATATTCATCAGGTTATTGGCAAGGTTTCGTTTGATGAGCAGAAATTGATTGAGAATTTTAAAACCCTCAAGGAAGCCATTCACCGCGCTAAACCCACGTCTGTTAAAAAAGAGTTCGTCGCCTCCATTACGCTTTCAAGCTCAATGGGTCCGGGAATCAGGGTAGGCAATTAGCTTACCAGCTAACTAGCTTTTTAGAAACACCTCAACCGCGGTTGAGGTGTTTGATTTTATAGATTATAATCTAATAAGCTAGAAAGCGAGTAAGCTAAGGGTTATTTAATGATTCTCTCGGACAAAGATATCAAAACCAAGTTTGAAAGCGGCGAGATCAAGATCAGCCCTATGCCTGATTTGAATGTTGCCTTGGGCCCCATGTCTATAGATTTGCGGCTCGGTCATCAGTTCATGGTTTTTAAGCGCACAGAACAGCCGTACATCGACGTTCAGCAGCCAGACACGTTTCAGAATCTCACGAGTCTCATCAACAAGCAAAACCACGAGCCTTTCACTATCCACCCCGGCGAATTCATGCTGGCAACTACCCTCGAATCCGTAGAGATTCCAAACAACCTCGCAGGCAGACTCGAGGGTCGTTCCAGTTTGGGAAGATTGGGGATTGTCATTCACTCTACTGCAGGTAAATTCGACCCAGGCTGGAAAGGCAATCTCGTCCTGGAGATCAGCAACATTGGCCTCGTCCCGGTCCGCGTTTATCCGGAGATGCGCGTCTGCCAGCTGTTGTTCGAAGAGCTGTCCTCAGAGACGGCGCAACCCTATACTAAACGTGAAAGCTCCAAATATAAATTCCAGCACGACCCAGTGGGGAGTAAAATAACTTCAGATAACAATGAAGGTTAAGATCAAGCGAATCGATAAAGCGGTCGCACTGCCTGGTTACAAAACCAAAGAATCTGCCGGTTTCGATTTTTTTTGCAGAGAATCGGTGACTATCGGGCCAAAGGAAGTAAAAATTATTTCCTCCAACAACATCATCGAAGCCCCCCGCGGTTATTTTCTCGCCGTGTTAGCTCGTTCCAGCCTATTTCTCAAAAAAGGACTTATGCTCGCGAACGCAATGGGGGTAATTGATCGGGACTTTTCGGGGCCAGAGGATGAGATTGGACTCATCTTGTGGAATCCGGGTGTGGAGTCAGTTACCGTGGAAAAGGGCGAACGAATTGCGCAGGGGTTATTTATTCCAGTTAACCAGGCTGATTGGGAAGAGGTTGATGAGGTAAGGGTGGATTCCCGAGGAGGCTTTGGTAGCACGGGCGCAAATTAGCATGTCAGAGCAGCGTCACGAAAGCAGCAAAAAAATAAACTGGGGAATCGTGGGATTTATGGCAGGACTCTTTCCTTCTGCGCTGGCGATCTTTTTTGTTTTTATTCCCGCGATCAGGAGCGCTGGCTGGGTCATAGCCGCAGTAGTGATTGGTTTTTTTAGCATGGCGTTCAGTCTTATCCTTAGCATTGTCGCGCATGCCAAAGACATGGACGGCAAGCACTGGTCTTTATTTGGGGTTTGCGTACTGCCCCTCCCGTTTGTTGTGCTCGTAATAGTTAGCGCCCTGGTAAAATGACCGGCAAGCTGATAGTTCTTTATGGAATCAATAACCTTGGCAAAAGCACCCAGGCCAGGATCCTTGTCGAAAGGCTGAACTCGGCTGGCAGAAAAGCAAAATATCTCAAATATCCGATCTATGATCTCGAGCCAACCGGTCCAGCCCTGAACAGTTATTTACGAGGCGGCAACCCTGACAAGCTCACAGCCAAAGACGCGCAAATCCTTTATGCGAAGAACAGGGAGCAGTATGAACCTACCCTGAAGATGGACCTCGAATCAGGTCGCGACGTGGTAGCGGAAGATTATTGGGGTACGGGAGTGGCCTGGGGCATTGGCGGGGGCGTGGATAAGGATTTTTTGCTGGAGATTAACAGGAAATTTAATTTCGAGGACATTGCCATTTTGCTTGGCGGCAAGCGCTTTGAATCAAGCATAGAAAAAGACCATTTGCACGAAACAGATGCAGGGTTTATAAATAAAGTTGATGCAATCCACAAGGAGCTTGCCGCCGAATTCGGCTGGAAAATCGTGGATGCCAATCAAGATAAAGAAAAAGTCGCCGAAGATATCTGGCAAGAGGTGATTAAGATTTTACATTAAGATTCCAAAAACGAGTAGCGCACCCTGAGCTTGTCGAACGGGGAGCACGCGCTTTTGGAAAGAGGAGCAATAAGTATACCGTAGCAGGTCTGCGGAGCAGGCGGCGAAGGTAATACCGATTGCGACGATGCAACAATACTTAGATCTGCTCAAAAAAATAATGGAAGAGGGGACCGATCGCCCTGACCGGACCGGCACTGGCACGAGGAGCATCTTTGGCCACCAGATGCGCTTTGATTTGTCTGAAGGGTTTCCCGCGCTCACCACCAAAAAACTGCATTTCAAATCCATCATTCACGAATTGTTGTGGTTCCTCAAGGGCGACACGAACATTAAATATCTGCAAGAGAATGGCGTAAAAATCTGGGATGAGTGGGCGGACAAAAATGGCGAGCTTGGTCCTGTCTATGGCGCGCAATGGCGGCGGTGGAAAACTGCGGACGGCAAAGAGATTGACCAGATACAGCAGATCCTGGATTTGATTCAAAACGATCCAAAATCGCGCAGGATCATTCTTTCAGCCTGGAATGTCGCTGAGATACCCAAAATGGCTCTTCCCCCCTGCCATTGCCTGTTTCAGTTTTACATAGCGGACGGCAAGCTGTCCTGCCAGCTTTATCAGCGCTCCGCTGACGTATTCCTGGGCGTGCCATTCAACATTGCCTCATACGCGCTCCTGACGATGATGATGGCGCAGGTCACGGGACTTCAGCCCGGCACCTTTGTGCATACGCTTGGCGATACCCATATTTATGCGAATCATTTTGAGCAGGTAAGGGAACAGTTGAGTCGATCCCCGCGCGCGCTGCCGACAATGAAATTAAATCCCGAAATAAAATCGCTCTTCGGTTTCAAACACGAAGATTTTACCCTGGAAAATTATGATCCGCATCCAGCAATCAAGGCTCCGATCGCAGTTTAGGAGCCGATTGCCACAAATGCAACGATCGTCGTTTTTGTAGCAATATGCCAATAATACTTATCGCTGCTGTAGACAAAAATTTCGTGATAGGAAAGGAAAATGATCTTCCGTGGTATCTCCCGGAAGATCTTAAGCGTTTTAAAGCATTGACTACAGGCAAGACAGTGCTCATGGGCCGTAAGACTTTTGAATCGATCATGTCGCGCAATGGCAAGCCGCTGCCAAAACGAAAAAATGTAGTTATTACTTCCAACAAGGATTGCAAAGTACCGGGGGGTGTATTGGTCTTTAATGACTTGGGCTCGGCACTTGCGGAATTAAAATCTGATGACATCTTCGTTATCGGCGGCGGACAAATTTTTGCGCAGACCATTGATCAAGCTAATGCGCTTTATATCACTCACGTTGAGATGGATTCAGGTGGCGACGTATTTTTCCCTCTGATTGATTCTGCAATTTGGAACAAGGTAGAGGAAGAACCTCACGAAGGCTTCACCTTTGCCAAATACGAGAAAATTCGATAAAATGGTTAATATGAATGACACGACCTTATCGAGCCGCATCGCAGAGCTAAGGTCTTCGATAGAAGACCTACGGGGGCATCTTTGAGCTGTCCCAAAAGAAACAGAAAATCCTAGAATTGGAAGAACAAACAACTCAGAGCGGTTTTTGGAACGATAACCGAAAAGCGCAGGAAACAAGCAAGAAGCTGGCTGGGCTCAAAAATCAAGTTGAATTTTGGGAGACGCTCGAAAAAGATATCTCGGAGCTTTCAGAGCTCGCTAAATTGGGAGAGGATGAAAAAGAGCTGGAGAAACTCTACAGTGATCTGAAACGCAGATATGAGGAAACGCGCATAAGCACCTTTTTCAGCGATAAATACGATGACCATGATGCCATAGTTTCGATACACTCTGGCGCGGGCGGGCTCGACGCCCAGGATTGGGCAGAAATTTTACTGCGAATGTATTTGAGATTTACTGAGAAGAAAGGTTTCAAAACAATGCTTATCGACAACAATCGCAACCCTGAAGGCGGCATCAAGAGCGCCACGTTTGAGGTTCGCGGCAGCTATGCATACGGATATCTCAAAAGCGAGGCTGGTGTGCACCGTTTGATCAGGCTTTCGCCGTTCAACCCAGCTCACACCAGAGAGACATCGTTTGCGCTTGTCGAGGTTTTGCCTGTATTGGAAACCCAGGAAGAGCTGAAGCTTGATCCCAAGGAACTAAAAGTCGAAGCCAAGACCGCGTCCGGGCACGGCGGACAGTCAGTGAACACTACGTATTCAGCGATCCGCCTCACGCATATCCCTACCGGCATAACAGTCTCCATCCAAAACGAGCGCAGCCAGACCCAGAACAAAGAACAGGCCATGAAAATCCTCACAGCCAAGCTCAAAAAGCTCGACGAAGAAAAGCAGATCGAAAAAAAACTGGAACTTCGAGGAGAGTACAAAAGCGCGGAGTGGGGCAATCAGATCCGAAGCTACACCATGCATCCGTATCAACTCGTCAAAGATCACCGCACCGGACTCGAAACCAGCAACATTGATGAGATATTGGACGGCCACCTCGAAAATTTTGTTGAAAAATATTTGGAAAGCAGTAAATAATATTCAAGATGATCAAATTCGATCACGTTTCAAAAATATATGACAACGGCACGAAAGCGCTGGATGACTTGGATTTTGAAATTCTCCCTGGGGATTTTATTTCCATTGTCGGCAAGAGCGGCGCTGGCAAATCCACTCTGTTAAAGCTAATCATCCGAGAAGATACTCCGTCCCTGGGTACCATTTTTATCGAGGACATAGACATTTCCCGGATCGCGCCAAAAGATATTCCATATCTGCGCCGCAAGATTGGCGTGGTGTTTCAGGACATGAAACTTTTGCCGACAAGGACCGCTTTTGAAAACGTATCCTACGCTATGGAGGTTGATGGTATGCCGCGACCGCAGATTGAGGTAGAAGTCCCGCAGTTCCTGGGCCTTGTGGGCCTCGAAAACAAAGCAGGAGCGTTTCCTGACCAGCTTTCCGGCGGAGAAAAGCAACGCGTAGCCATTGCCCGAGCGCTCGCTCACAGACCACTGCTGCTTTTGGCAGACGAACCAACCGGTAACCTTGATGAGGTCAATGCCCTGGAAATTCTGACCCTGCTTCGCAAGATTAATGAAATGGGCACAACAATCATTTTAGCCACCCACGCCAGAGAGCTCGTGGATAAGATCAAAAAGCGCGTGGTAGTGCTCGAGTCGGGCAAGCTGGTTTCTGATGTGGCTCAGGGCAAATATCGGCTGGAGGCGTCCACGTGAATACCTTGCTATATGGTTAACCGTCATAATATTAATTTATGGAGTTTCTAACAGGGTGAACCGAATCACTTTTTACCGCATATTCAAAAACGGAGCGCTGAACTATTCGCGAAATTTCTGGCTGTCGCTCGCGGCAACATCGGTCATGGTTATTACCCTGTTTATTATCGCCAGCCTCCTCATTTTAAATACCCTGACCGCGATCTCGCTTGAGACGATTCAGCAAAAGGTGGATATCAGCGTCTATTTTAAGCTTGACGCGACCGAACCGGTGATCAAACAGATAGAGAAGCAGGTCGCTCTCCTTCCTCAAGTAAGGGGAGTCACGTTCATTCCTTCGGTTGATGCCCGGGAAAAATTCAAAGAACTCCACCAGGACGAACCGCTCCTCATCGAGTCCGTCGAACAGTTCACAGACGCGGAAAACCCATTTCCAGCCTCGCTGGCTATCCGGGTCAACAGTCTGGAAGATTACCCGCAGATTATCAATATGTTTGAAGATGAGAAGCTCACGCCTTACGTGAAAAAAATCACGGACAAACGCGATATCGTAGAGCGGCTTGACCGCATCACGGGCGGCGTGGAAAACCTGGGGTTGGCCATGACCCTGATCTTTAGCGCGATTACCGTCATTGTCATGTTTAACACGATCCGACTCACTATCTATAACCGCAGGGAAGAAATAGAAATCATGAGGCTCGTGGGAGCAAGTAACTGGTATATCCGCGGCCCGTTTATTGTTGAAGGAATACTATATGGGCTTGCCGGCGCTATTGTTACAGCGGTCGTGCTTTATCCAGTGCTATATCTTGCCACGCCAAAGATCACCGGTTTCCTGGAGCTCGATATAGCGAGATTTGATTACCTTGGTTTAAATTTTGCCCTGCTGTTCGCGCTGCTGCTGGTTACTGGCATGATACTCGGAGTGCTTTCATCCATGATCGTAGTCCGCAGGTATCTGCGAATCTGATGCGCATCATTCTTCTAAAGGACGTCAAAAAAATTGGGCGCCAGGGAGACGTGAAAGAGGTCTCGGACGGCTATGCCCGCAACTTTTTACTGCCTGCGGGGCTAGGAAAACCAGCCACCGAAGAGCTGGTACGGGCTGCTCAGGACAAAGACAGGAAATCAGGCGAAGAGGCAAAAAGACGCCTAAAAGCTCTTGAAACGGCCGCCAAAAGGATCTATGAGTTCCAGCTGCCGGCTGGCAAAAACGGGCATCTTTATGCGGGCTTGAAAAAATCAGAAATACTCGCTAAAATCGAGCAGGGAGACGCGACGCTAAAAAACCTGCGTCTGGATGAATATTCTCCTATAAAAAACGCCGGAGAGCACGAGATCACTCTTGAAATCCATTCGGTGGGCAAAGCTAAAACCAAGGTGATTGTAACCGCGTCAAAATAATGGCCAAACAAGCACAGACTAACCATAGCCAAACTCGATATATCTTTGTTATCGGAGGAGTGATGTCCTCGGTAGGCAAAGGAGTAACTACGGCCAGTATCGGCCGTATTTTGCTGTCCAAGGGTTACAGAGTTGGCATGATCAAATGTGATATGTATGTGAACATTGACGCTGGCACCATGCGTCCAACCGAACACGGCGAAGTCTTTGTAGGCAGCGATGGCATAGAAGCAGACCAGGACCTCGGCAACTACGAACGGTTTACCGGGAATCTTTCAACCCGCGATAATTATGTCACTACCGGCCAGATATATCAGGAGGTGATCAGGCGCGAACGTAATCTCGAATACAAAGGCGAGGACGTCGAGGTGGTCCCTGATATTCCGAATGAGATTATCAGACGTATCAATGTCATTGCCAAAAAAGGCAATCCAGATTTTGTGATAGTAGAAATCGGCGGCACTGTAGGCGAATATCAAAACGTTTTATTCCTTGAAGCGGGACGTATGCTGAAACTCCAGAATCCGGGCCGTGTCCAGTTCGCTTTGGTTAGCTACTTGCCTGTGCCGAAAATGGTCGGAGAAATGAAAACCAAACCAACGCAGTATGCGGTTCGGACTTTGAATTCCGCTGGCATTCAGCCTGATTTTATCATTGGCCGCTCAGAGCTGCCTATGGACGAAAAACGCAAACAAAAGTTGTCCCTTCTGTGCAGTGTTGCTCCGGGAGACGTCATCTCTGCGCCCGACGCTGAATCTATCTATGAAGTGCCGCTGATTATGGAAAAGGATCGGTTTGGGGATAAAATTTTAGAAAAATTCGGCATGCGTCCCAGAAAACAGGATTTGCGGGACTGGAAAGCCCTGGTCCGCAAGATCAAGAATGCGAAGCTTCCGCTAAATATCGGCGTGGTAGGCAAATATTTCAACACTGGAGATTACACGCTTGTCGACTCGTACATTTCCGTAGTGGAATCTCTGCGGCACTCAGCGTGGGCCAATAACCGGGTCCCTAAGCTTCACTGGATCAATTCCGAAGATTTCGAAAAAAATCCGAGCAGTGTCGGCAAGCTTGCGAAAATGGATGGGATTCTCGTGCCGGGCGGATTTGGGGGCAGGGGAGTAGAAGGAATCCTTGCAGCCATAAAATTCGCCCGTGAGAAAAAGATCCCGTATTTCGGTCTTTGCTATGGTATGCAATTGGCAGTGGTAGAGTTCGCCAGAAACGTGGCAAAAATGGGCGGCGCCAATTCCACGGAGGTTGACCGTAATACTAAATACCCTGTGATCGACGTGATGGAGGAGCAAAAGAAAAATCTCGCTGACAAAAATTTCGGCGCGACTATGAGGTTAGGGGACTATCCATGCAAAATCATAAAAGGCACATTAGCCTTTGACGCCTATAAAACCGGCAGCGTAGTGGAGCGGCACCGCCACCGCTATGAGGTCAACAACAAGTACCGCAACGATCTGGAGAAGCACGGTATGATATTCTCTGGTATCTATCCGAAGAAAGACCTCGTTGAAATATCTGAACTGCGCCCAAAACTGCACCCCTGGTTTTTAGGGGTACAGTTTCATCCGGAGTTTAACAGTCGTCCCTGGAAACCGCAGGCCCTGTTTGATGGGTTTATCAAAGCTGCTGTTAAAAAATCAGCGTAGTTTCAGACTACGCTGACGATTGTTTTCGTAACCAGGCCGCGGTCGAAGCGCTTGGTCTTTTTTGATTTAAACTGGACAGTACCGCCTTTGACTGCGTAGAGAGTGTCATCTGAACCAATTCTGACATTTGTTCCGGGGCCGTATTTGGTGCCGCGCTGTCTGATGATAACATTACCGGCGTTAACTTTTTGGCCGCCAAAAATCTTCACGCCCAAGCGTTTTGAGATTGAATCGCGTCCTAAGCTTGTACTTCCGCCGGCCTTTTTATGAGCCATGTCTTCTTAAATTGTTTTAAATATAAAGATTTCCCTTGAGACAAACTGCTCCTTGCGGTCGTAGATTATGGTTTGGCGGGGAGTGACCTGCAAAAATCCGTATTTTTCCGTCACAATCTCCGGCAAAGGAGTGACGACATCGTAACCCAATTTGAGGAGGTTGTCAACACCTGGGAAATACTGGTAACCGGCAGCAGTCCGGTAGGCAGGGATGGCTATGACCACTTTTTTCCCTGCTGGCAAAATCTGCCGGAGGGATTTGAAAGTGCCTGTGTAAATATCCCCAAGCTCTTTGAAATTCTTGTCTATCACATCCTGCTTTGGCACGGTTGAATACGCTGGCCCCAGAGTGGCTTCGGTAACGACCGCGTCTATCTCGAGCTTGGGCAGATTCTCCGCCAAATGCTTGGCATCCGTAACCATGAGCTCAAAACGTCCTGGCGGGAGCTTGTAGCGGTTTTTAATCCATTCGAGGTTTTTCTCCGCGTTCTCTATTGATTTGGGGGAAATATCTGAGCCGATTCCTTTGTATCCCATGATCAGCGCTTCCTGAATCACCGTGCCGGCGCCCACAAACGGGTCCAGCACTGCGTGTTTGAGGTTAGTTGTGCCCATCGGCAGCTGGGCAAGGTTGATCATGACCTGTGCTACTTTTGGGGGAAGCATACCCACATTCATGTCTCTTGCTGGACGCTGGTAATCACGGCGGCCGTAGTCTTCAAAATTTTGCACTATCAAGGTTTTTGCAAGGTAGACCCGTTCCTGTCCAACCAAAAAAGCCATTTCCGCGCCCTTTTCAAGCAGATGCTCGTTTGTGACCACGACAGACGGCAAAGCCAGCCCTCCCATCTGCGGCAGTACCAGACGAACCGAATAGCCGGCCGCGGTTAAAATCTGCTTGATAGCAAAACCCAAGCGCTTGTTGTCGCCGCGGATCGGCAGTTCACTGGGATTTGCTAGCGGGTAGTAGGAGATGCCAATTTGTATTTTGCCGGAATAATTCGCCAGAAATTGCTCTTTGAGCTGTTTTGCGTCAAAATAATCTTTGAAGACCAACGACGGGGTAAGCCGCGCCTTGCGTCCGAGCGAATCTATGACCTGCATGATCTTGATAGTTCCCCCCAGCAGCTTTTGCAGCTTCACCGCATCGAGGCGCTCTTCTGTTTCGATAATCAAAACCTCGCGGTACAGATCCACGAGGCGAAAATTCAAACGCATGTTTTCAAACACCGCAAACAACTCTGCCAGTGATAACGTGAACACCCGTCCCAGGTTGAAGGCGTATTTGAATTTCATGTCAAAGGTTAGGGGTAGCGAGCAAAAAATTGCTCTGGTGATAGGATATCTTCTGACTGCTGGCTTGTTTTTTGGACTCGGCCAATTTTACAACAATCCAAAACCTCCTGAGATAACGATCGAAGAACCAGCAATCGATTTAACTAAAATTAATGATACTCTAAACACTGCGGTTTCGCAATCATTAAACGAAAATGGTCAAGTAGCGGGCGCAAGCACTGATAGCGCGGACTGCACTGGCAAAATCAAAGGCAATATTTCGTCCAATTCAAAAATCTACCACATGCCCGGCGGGTCATTTTACAACCGCACTGTTCCCGAGATGTGTTTTGACAGCGAAGCCGAAGCCCGGGCCGCCGGCTTTCGCAAAAGCCAGAGGTAAAAACAATTGACCCGCCGAAGATTTACCTCGAGCGGGTCAAAGCAATTGTTTTTAGTCGCAGCCGGTCCATGTGAACCCCTTTGTTTTTCGTCTTGAGGTCTGAAGACCGACAAAAAATTCTAACAGCGGTTCCATTCGCAGTACGATTGCGGCTTTGAGAATCCGGCTGTTGCGCCGGTAGATTTTTCTCGTCTTTGCTCCGGTCGGAGTTACAACGCTCCAGGCCGTCATGCAAAGTTTGTTTTCCTCCGCCCGCCGCTGCCATATCTCACCGCCGTATGGCATGTACCAGTGCGAACTGACTAAGGTAAAAGCGGTGAAATCAGATAGGCGCAGCAGACTGGTAATCGAACGCGCTTCAGAAAATGAATCATATCCCTGCTCGGCAATAAAAACAGGAATTTTTTGCAGACCCTGCTCAGCTAGAAGCTTTTCAACATTCCGCTTTTTCAGCTGAGCCAGTGTGACTCCACCGGGTGTGCGCGGTACGCTGCCCGTGACAATTATCAACGGGGGTATCTTGGTTGACTCCAGCGCTTCTCGAGCTGCGCGCACTGCTTCGCGATCTCGCATGTCGCTCGTTTGGCAAGTCACTCCGTCAGAAACCGAACCGCAGGCAATATCAACAATCGCGATTCTTTCCATGAACCCTCCTCAAGGTTGTAGCTAATCAGAATAGACTTACAATCAAGTATTGTCAACGGCTCAACCGCCGCTTGAGTCGTTGAATTTATGCCCGATTTGAGGTACAATCTACCCATAACATATGGGCATTTTCGGCAAGCTTTTGGGTACTGAAAACCCAGTCAAAGCAGCAAAAACAATAATAGATCAGATCAACAGCCTCGAATCAAAATTCGAGAGTTTTTCGCACGAGCAGCTAAAAGAACAAACGAAAAAATGGCGGGATATGCTCGCAGGCAAAGAATGGGACGAACAAAAGAAAATTCTCGACGAGATTCTTCCTGAAGCATTCGCCGCGGTGCGTGAAGCGGCCAAGCGAACCCTCAAACAGCGGCACTACGATGTGCAGCTCATTGGCTCGATCATGCTGCATCAGGGCAAAGTCACGGAAATGCGCACCGGTGAAGGAAAAACTTTGACCGCGACCTTAGCCATTTATCTCAACGCTCTTGCCGGCAGAGGAGTACATCTGGTAACTGTTAACGATTACCTGGCGCGGCGCGATGCTTCATGGATGGGACAGGTTTATGATTATCTGGGCTTGAGCGTATCAGCGATCAGTCACGAGGCTTCGTATCTCTATTCTAAAACGGCCGCTGCTCAGTCTGAAAAAGAAGAAATCCTGCAGGTAGATGTCGAGAACATGATTCCTGTCTCGCGGCAGCAAGCTTACGCGGCTGATATTCTCTACGGCACGAACAATGAATTTGGCTTTGATTATCTCAGGGACAACATGGCTCCGTCGCTCAAACAAATGGTCCAGCGCGAGCTGCATTACGCTATTGTGGACGAGGTGGATTCTATTCTTATTGATGAGGCCAGGACTCCGCTTATCATTTCCGCGCCTGACGTGGAAAGCACAGATCTTTACCGCGAGTTTGCAGGATTTGCGAAAACTCTGTCGCCTGATGACTATGTGCTTGAGGAAAAGCACCGCCAGGTTACCTATACCGAGAAAGGATATGAAAAACTCGAGAAGAAATACGGGCAGGAAATCTACAGCGATATTAAGCTTCGCCACCATGCCGATGTAGCCTTGCGCGCGCAAACCTTGTTCAAGCTTGACCGAGATTATGTATCGCGCGGCGGCGAAATCATCATCGTCGATGAATTCACCGGCCGCATGATGATCGGCCGGCGCTACTCCGAGGGCTTACATCAAGCCATTGAGGCCAAGGAAAACGTTCGGGTTAAACAGGAATCCAAAACCCTCGCGACTATAACATTTCAGAACTATTTCCGCCTTTACAAAAAGCTTGCTGGCATGACTGGAACCGCCCAGACCGAGGCGGAAGAGTTCCACAAAATCTACAAGCTCGACGTGGTAGAGATCCCCACTAACAAAGACATGATCAGGAAAGATCTTCCTGATAGCGTCTACAAAAGTGAAGCAGGAAAATTCACGGCGATCATCAGAGAAATCAAAGAGCGCAACAACACCGGTCAGCCGATGCTAGTCGGCACGATTTCTATCGAGAGGAATGAACACCTCTCGCAGCTCCTCAAAAAAGCCGGAGTTAAACACGAGGTCTTGAATGCCAAGAACCATGAGCGCGAAGCGCACATTATCGCGCAGGCCGGACGCCTTGGGGCAGTCACACTGGCCACAAACATTGCAGGCCGCGGCGTAGACATTTTACTTGGCGGTAACCCGCCCGGCGCAGGAGAAGCAAAACAGGTCAGAGAAGCGGGGGGCTTGCACATCCTTGGCACAGAGCGCCATGAAGCCAGACGCATTGATAACCAACTGCGCGGACGCGCCGGTCGTCAGGGCGATCCAGGTTCGTCACAGTTCTTTATTTCGCTTGATGATGATCTGATGAGGATTTTTGGCGGTGAGCGCGTGAAGAAAATGATGGACAGCCTTGGCGTTCCAGATGATCAGCCAATCGAAAATTCGCTCGTCAGCAAATCCATCGAAAATGCTCAGCGAAAAATCGAGGGATTCAATTTTGATACCCGAAAACACGTCCTCGATTTTGACGATGTCCTCAACAAGCAGCGCGAGACCATCTACAACCGGCGCCGCAAAATTCTGAAGGGCGAGATCGACCTCAGGGCACAGATTTTGGAGAAGATCAACCAGGAAATTACGGCGATTGTCAGCACCGAGGAGGACGTTGAAACTCGAATCAAGGCTTTGAATACTATTTTTCCGCTCGGTCCCGAGTTTGAGGAGAAAGTTAAGAAATCTGACGCAGAGATGTTGATAACTGATTTGACAACGGCAACTGGAAAACTCTATTCGCACAGAGAAGAACATCTCACCGCTCCACTGCTGCGCGAGATCGAAAAAATTATCACGCTGCAAACTATGGACAATTTCTGGATGGAGCATCTGGACACTATGGATCACCTGCGCCAGTCAGTGCGGCTGCGCGGTTACGCGCAAAAAGACCCGCTCATTGAATACAAACAGGATGGCCTGCGCCTTTTTGAGCAGATGCTGCGGGCTATTGACCGCACTATCGTTTATACTATTTTCAGGGTAGAAGTAAAGCCGAGAGAAGAATCGAGTAGAACTTCTGCGGTACAGACAAAGGCGCTGACCCCAGAAGGAAAAGAAATTGGCCGCAATGATCCTTGCCCCTGCGGCAGTGGAAAAAAATGGAAAAAGTGCGGTATGCTTAACACTGATGAACATCAAAAGTTAATCTCGCAAAAATAAATGATTCGAAAATTTTTGTTTTACTTACTGTTGCTCCTGATCGGGATCGGCGGGGGAGCGTATTTATTTTCAGAAACACAGCGCCGGCAGCCGCTGGATTTTCAAAACTGCGAACCGGCCTGCCTTCAAACCAACGAAGCGCTGGGGCTCCTTGCTTCCATTGGCGTCAAATACGCAGCCGATTATATCCCTGATAAGATTTATGAGACAGACAAGACCGTTGCCATGGTTCATCCTGCCGCGAAAGCCAAGCATCACTATGTCATTGTTCCGAAGAAAGACATCAAAAACATTGCCGAGGTTTCCGAAGATGAACGCGTTTATCTGCTTGACGCAATCGCGGTTGCGCAAAGAATCATCAGGGATAAAAATCTTACGACCTATCAGCTGGTCACTAACGGACCAGGCTATCAAGACGTGACGTATTTGCATTTTCACCTGGTCTCGGAATGAAACTCATACTAGGTTCGGCCTCAGCAAGGCGCAAAAAAATTCTGGAGGACATGGGGTTCAGCTTTGAAATAATAACGCCGAATATTGACGAGAAGGCTATTCGCCTCGACGATCCCCAGCGATTAGTGCTGGCTCTCGCCAACGCTAAAGCCGACGCTATTCTCGGCAAAATCCGCGAACCGGCCATCATCATTACTTCTGACCAGGTTGTGAGCTTCAATGATCTCATCTTGGAAAAACCGGAGGACGCGGAAGACGCGAAGCGAATGCTCAGAAGCTACGCCAATGCTTCAGTCAAACCGGTAACCTCCGTGGTCGTTACAAATACAATAAACAACCAGCACTTTTCCGGTGTCGATGTCGCTGCGGTTGATTTTAAAAGATTCACTGAGGACTCGCTCGATAAAATAATCGCTAATAGGGAGGTTAATGTCCTTGATCGCGCTGGTGGCTTCGCTGTAGAGCACCCGCTATTCAGTCCGTTTATCGAAAGAATACATGGCGAGGTAGAAAGCATTATGGGCCTGCCCAAAACACTGACGCTAAAACTCCTTGCCAAGGCAAACTATGACTAGGTCGCAGGTGCTGGAAAGAGTTGCCAGCTGAAGCGACTGCTAGCGAAAAGGTAGCCGCGGCCTTGGCATTTCTGCCCGGTTTTGGCATAATATCGGGAGATGTCTAAGGGTGTACTGTTTATAAAATTTATAGCAATCCTGCTGCTGGCGGTCACCGCCGGCTTTATTGTGTTTGATAAGCTGCCGCTTCTGAAGATCAACAAAACTTTGCCGTTCCGTTTAGGACTCGATCTGCAGGGCGGCACACACCTTGTCTATGAAGGGAATCTGCACGACATACCGGAAGGCGACCGCGACGACGCGATGGACAGTGTACGCGAGGTCATTGAGCGACGCGTAAATGCTTTTGGTGTCACTGAGCCTGTGGTACAGGTCGCGAGCAAGGATCGCTTGATTGTTGAACTCCCAGGTGTCAAAGATATCAACGAAGCAATCAAGCAGATTGGGCAGACTCCGTTTTTAGAATTTCGCGAGCTGAACCCAGACTATGCAGCTCCGGAAGATCCCGCGCAAATCGACATGTTGCAGCAGTTCAAACCAACAGGATTGTCGGGAAAACATCTGCAGCGATCAGAAATAGTATTTGATCCAAGCTCTGGCATCCCCCAGATCAGCCTGCGGTTCAATGACGATGGCAAGCAGTTATTTTCAGCAATAACTAAACGCAATATTGGGGGACCAGTCGCCATATTTCTCGACGGGCAGCCGATCTCCGCGCCAACAGTTCAGCAGGAGATCACTTCCGGACAAGCGGTAATCACTGGCGATTTCACGCGCGATGATGCCAGACAGCTCGTGGAACGTCTGAACGCTGGCGCTCTTCCGGTACCAATCAAGCTGATTCAGCAGCAAAATGTCGGGCCTTCGCTTGGTCAGGAATCTTTGCGTAAAAGCGCGGCGGCCGGTCTGATAGGTTTTATCGCGATCGCTTTGTTTATGATCAGCTATTATCGCTTTCCGGGATTTATCGCTGTTGCGGCGCTTGTTATTTACGTTCTCCTCAGCCTCGCGATTTTCAAATTGTTTGGTATGACTCTGACCCTGGCTGGAATCGCGGGCTTTATTCTGTCTGTGGGCATGGCTGTGGACGCCAATATTCTAGTTTTTGAACGCACCAAAGAAGAGGTCAGGGACGGCCAGGGGCAAGAAAAATCCAGGGAAGAGGGTTTCAGGAGAGCCTGGAACGCGATCAGGGATTCAAATCTGTCATCGCTGATAACCGTGTTTATATTGGGGTATTTTGGATCCAGTCTGATCCGCGGATTTGCGGTCACGCTTGGCATTGGTGTGGCGGTATCTATGTTTACCGCGCTCATAGTCAGCAGAACTTTCCTAAGATTAATGCAGCTCAAAAACAATGTTTAGCGTTATCAGAACGTACAAAATCTGGTTTGCGATCTCAGGCGCGCTCATCGTAGCATCATTGGTTTTACTTTTTACCTGGGGGCTGCAGCCCAGTATCGAGTTTCGCGGCGGTTCGCTTCTGGAGATTCAATTTGAAAAACCTGTGAATCCTGTGGAACTCAGAGGACACCTGGCCAGCAGCGGCTTTTCCGACGCAGTAGTTCAATCATCCAGTGAAACCATTTTGTTTATCAAAACCCGGCCGCTGGAAGGGGAGACGCTCGCGAATTTCAAAAGAACTATTTCCGACCGCTTCGGAAATTTCCAAGAGCTAAGATTTGATTCAATCGGTCCCGCCGTCGGAAAAGAACTGGTAAACAGAGCGTATTTGCAAATTGTGCTGGTTGTGCTCGGTATTGTTTTGTATATTGCTTATTCGTTTCGCAAAGTTTCGGAAATCGCCAAAGAAGCCAAAATATCTTCCTGGAAGCTCGGTTTCGCAGTCATTATCACGCTTGCGCATAACCTGATCATAACGGTCGGTCTGTTTGTCGTTTTAGGAAGGTACAAGAGTGTAGATGTTGATTCGCTGTTTGTAACGGCGCTGCTCACGGTTTTCGGCTACAGCGTTCATGACACAATTGTCGTATTTGACCGTATTCGCGAGAGCCTGGGTAAATACAAATTCAAACCGCTTGATAAAATAATTGACTTTTCAATTTATTCCACGCTCGCCAGATCAATCAACACCGGATCTTCTTTGATTTTCGTGATGATCGCTTTGCTGCTGTTCGGAGCAGGAACGATTTTCTATTTTGTCTTGGCGCTTCTGGTTGGCGTGGTAGTAGGAACCTATTCCTCAATTTTTATCGCAAGCCCCATACTGTATCTTTGGCAAAAAAGGTAGTCCCCTGATTTTTTTGACAAATGCTTGCTTTTATGCTATACTAGCAAGCATGAAGAACAACACGAGCGTGGATGGACAGTCTGAACAGGAGCCATCGCACGGCATTCTCGACACCATAAGCTTTTCGCAGCAAAACGAAGTCCTCAGGACATTCGACCCGCAAGGCGCTGTTCTGGATCATCTAAGCAAACTTCCTGAACGGGAAAGGCAGGTTTTGGTTGGCAGATACGGGCTGGAGGACGGCGAAAGCTTGACCCTCGAGCAAATCGGGCAAAAACTGAATCTAACGCGCGAGCGTATTAGACAGATCGAAAAAGATGCTTTCAAAAAATTGCAAAAGCTGGCCATGCCGGAGAATTTACGCAAAGGGGTAGATCTGATATTTCAAATCGTGGAAGATAGGGGAAACCTAGCCAGAGAGAATCAGATCATGTCATCGCTTCTGACTGGAAACAGCTCTGCCGCCGCGAAGCAAAGTGTCGCATTTATTCTCAATCTTGCGCCAGCCTTTGGCTTGCTCCGGGAAAGCGCTGATTATCATCAAAGCTGGTACCTGGCCGGGTTTGACCGTGAATTTTTGGGACTGCTATCCAAAGCAGCCGCGGAAATTTTGCGGGAAAAAGGCAAGCCCCTGCCTGTGTCAGAATTGGCAAAACTCATCAAGGAGCGTTTAGCCATTCCGGAACTTGAAAATATTTCCGTTGATGCGATCGAAAGCCACATGAGTGTCTCAAAACTGCTTGGCCGCAATCCCTACGACGAAATTGGTCTCGTCTCATGGGCGCAGATCAATCCCAAAGATGTCGGCGATAAAGCATTTTTGATTCTTTCCCACATTGGCAAACCTGAACACTACTCGAAAATCACCGAACTCATTAATAAACAGGGTTTTGACAGCCGCACTGCCCACAAAGAATCAGTGCACAATGAGCTAATCAAAGACAAGCGTTTCGTTCTGGTCGGTCGCGGCATATACGCGCTTGCAGAATGGGGATATCAAAAAGGCGTAGTCGCGGATATTATCACTGAGGTTATTCGCAAGGCCGGCGAGCCATTATCAAAAGAACAAATTATAGAAGCTGTCTTCAAGCAGCGAGTGGTCAAAAGAAACACGATTATCGTGGGCTTATCAAACAAAAACAAATTCCGCAAAAACGCGGAAAATAAATATATCAATGTACAATGATTTAGTAGAAGTTCTCAGAACAGCTGAATGGCTTCTGGTGCACGGCGGGTGGATCATCTTTGCCGGCGCGATGCTTTATATGTTTTACGAGCTTTATCTTGAGCATCTTCAAATCGAGTGGTACAACAGCCTCAAATGGATTTTTCTGAAGGTGACCGTGCCCCCGGAAAACGAAAGGAGTCCGCTGGCGTTCGAAAACATTTTTGACCAGCTGCATTCCATTCAGGAAACTATCAGCTGGGCAGAGTCGCATCTAGAAGGGCAGTTTCAAATATGGATCACTTGGGAAATTACGAGTATCGGAGGGGTAATTGGCAACTATATCCGATGTCTGCCAAAACACCGCGATTCGATAGAAGCGGCAATCTATTCCGAATTTCCAGCGGCAGAAATCACCGAGGCGGAGGACTATTTTACTAAATTGCCTCCTTATGACCCCAACACCTCGCCCTATGACATTTTCGCTTTTACATTCCGCTACATCCGGCGCAACGAATACCCAATCAAAACCTACAAATTTTTTGAGCACCCTACCGCGGAAACCATGGTTGATCCGGTGGCTGGGATATGGGAAGAGCTGGGCAAGATCAGCCCCTACGAAATGTTTGTCATCCAGTTTGTTCTTCGACCTATCGGGAATGACTGGAAGGAACATGGGTACGAGTTTGTGCAAAAATTAAAAGGCGTGCCGGAGTTTCAGGACGGACATCATGGCAGCGATCCGATCATGGGCTTTCTCGGAAAAATTATTGGTCCCTTTCTCGATCTATTCATCCGCTCCGACGCAGAGCACGCGCCGGCCCACAAAGAAGAACCGCCTAGCCTTATGCTGCATTTGACTGAAGCGGAGAAACAGACTATCGGCCTCATCGAAACCAAGCTGTCGCATTGGACGTATCAAACTAAGATTCACTGCATGTATGTGGCGCCGAAAGAGAAATACAACCCGACCCTGATCCTTCGCGCCGTCATCGGAGCTTTTAAAGCATTTGGCGCGGCAAATATCAATTCCCTTAAGCCTTATCTGGCACGCTGGACCAAAGTCAACTACTATTTATTTAAGGAATGGGAGAAGCCAATTACCAGATTCCGTCTCGAGTGGAGAAAACGCAAATATTTTCGCTTTATGAAAAATCGTTTTTGGTTCCATGGCCCCAAAACCAATATCATGAGCACGGAAGAACTCGCCACTCTTATCCATTTCCCGATGCTGACGGTGAAGGTTCCGAATGTTGAAAAAGTTCAGGTCAAAAAAGAACAACCGCCGATAGATTTACCAATAGTTCCGGATCTATAACATATGGCTGAAAAAGAGCAAATCAACGTTTTTGCGCGAACAAATTTCAGAAACAAGGAAGTTGCTTTTGGCATCAAAACAGATGATAGACGCCGCCATGTTTATATTATCGGTAAAACCGGCATGGGTAAGACCACTATGATCGAAAATATGATTGTGCAGGATATTGTCGCGGGGAATGGCGTAGCTTTTGTAGATCCGCATGGTGATTCCGTGGAAAAAATCCTGAACTATATTCCCTCCTCGCGCATTAACGACGTGGTGTATTTTAACCCGGCTGATCTTGATTATCCGATAGCTTTTAACCCGCTGGAATCAGTCGATCCAAAATACAAACATCTGGTTGCCTCGGGTCTCATGGGAGTTTTCACGAAAATGTGGGCAAATGTCTGGAGCGCGCGGATGGAATATATCCTCAACAACACGATCTTGGCTCTTCTGGACACCCCGGGAAACACCATGCTTGGCATCGCGCGCATGCTCGTCGACAAAAAATTCCGGCAGCGTATCGTGGCCAACATCCGCGACCCGGTCGTGAAATCTTTCTGGGTGGACGAATTCGCCAATTACAACGACAAATTTCGCAGCGAGGCTATCGCCCCAATCCAAAACAAAGTTGGACAATTCTTATCATCCGCACTGATCCGCAACATTGTCGGACAGACCAAAAGCTCCATCGATCTGCGAGAGCTCATGGATCAAAAGAAAATCCTGCTCCTGAATCTTTCGAAAGGTAGAATTGGCGAGGATAACTCTGCCTTGCTGGGTGCTATGTTCATTACCAAGCTGCAGCTCGCGGCCATGAGCCGGGTGGATGTTCCCGAGGATGAACGAAAAGATTTCTATCTCTATGTCGACGAATTTCAAAATTTCGCGACCGAATCGTTTGCCACGATTCTTTCCGAGGCAAGAAAATATCGCTTGAATCTGACGATCGCGCACCAGTATATTGGACAGTTGATTACCGAGAATAGCACCAAGATCAAAGATGCGGTTTTCGGAAACGTAGGAACCATTATTTTGTTTCGCATTGGAGCCACGGACGCGGAAGCGCTCGAGAGCGAATTTGACCCGACTTTCACCCCCAACGACATGGTAAACCTAACCAAATACCATATATATTTGAAACTCATGATCAATGGCGTGTCATCTCACCCGTTTAGCGGAGTAACCCTGCAGCCGCTTGCGCAAAAAACCGGCAACGAGGACAAGGTTATCAAAGTGTCCAGAGAAAGATACGGCAATAAACGTGAAGAAATCGAAGAAAGAATTACAAAATGGATGGGCCAGGAATACCACAAAGAAGCGGCTAATGCAGAGCTAACCATTGACGAAGAAGAGGCGGCTCGCGGCGGGGTCATCTTTGAGAGAAAAACTGCGGCCCCAGAGACAGAGGCACACAAGCCAGAGGAAGTAAAAGTCGCAGTACCAGAGGTGAAAGAAAAAAAACCGCAAAACAAGCCAAAATCTACGGAAATCTGGGACACGGTGGCCAAAGAAA
>Ga0155844_103_pt1 | contig 64967 bp, 63 predicted proteins | sample RifCSPlowO2_01_FD_107498 | JGI IMG/M metagenome (GOLD analysis project Ga0155844, IMG submission 107498) | Candidatus Doudnabacteria bacterium RIFCSPLOWO2_01_FULL_48_57
CCAAGAAAGGAGCCAGCTAGGGTTACATTTCCTGTGATAGATCGAACCCCTGCATAGTTACATTTCTAAATGATTTGATTCGGACTTCAACTTTAGCAATTTAACTCATCCGTTTGAATTGCTACATTTGCAACGATCGTTGCATTTATGGCAATTCAGTGATAATCTGATCTTTATGAAGGGCAAGCGACAAAAAATACCCCTCGGTTATTCGATGACCAAGGCGATATTGGATCTTCTGATAGATTTTGGTGAGCATTCCGTTTTCTTCGAAGACCCCCTAAGGCGGATATGGCGCAGCAATCGGGGAATTCCAGCTCCCAAGCGGTGGCGTTATAAACGGGCAATGGACTATCTAGAAAGCGTTCAACAAATTGAACTGGAAACCAGGAATGACCGGCTGTTCATAAAATTAACTCAAAAAGGCAAACTTCGCGCCTTGCTTCACAGATTGGACAAGGATTTCAAGCAACGACAAAAGTGGGATGGAAAATGGCGGTTAATCATGTGGGATATCCCAGAGGATTCAAAGCAGCAGCGCAACAGAATTCGAGCTTTGATCAAAAATCTCGGATTCTATCAACTACAAAAAAGTGTGTTCGTTACTCCATTCCCATTACCGGCTTCGGCGGTAGAATACTTGCGAGAATCTGACCTGCTGCAATTTATTCGCTTTGTTCGAGCAGATCAATTCGACGATGACTCTGCGCTAAAAAGGCATTATAAACTCTGATTGCCACAAAAACGACGATCGTTGCATTTATGGCAATCTGGATAAATTATATTGATATTTAGGACAGTTGATCAATTTCAAAATTTATGATAAATTAAGTTAGTTCTTTTTACAGTTCTCGTATGCGGCCTCATCGTCTAATGGTTAGGACGCCAGGTTTTCATCCTGGTAATCGGGGTTCGATTCCCCGTGGGGCTGCCAACAAAAAACATCTCGCAAGAGGTGTTTTTTGTTTATGGCTCAGATGTATGTGAGCCATAAAAATGACTCACAGGATTCACGGCCGTGAGTTCTATGAGTCACAATTAAACTAAAATGTAACCAAATGCGATCTGGAAAACCAAAACCTGTTAAATAAGGCAAGTTTACTTCGTAAAGCGGAAGGAGTACAATAAAATTAAAGTTTTTAATTATCTAAACTCCAATATGGAACAACAAAATACTCCTGTTCAACCGTCTCCAGTCAATCAAAGTCAGCAACCGCAGCAGCCTCATAAACATCTCCATCCTGCTGTTTGGGCTGGTATTCTGGTTGCCATAGCAGCTGTTGTCGGGTATGTTGTTTGGACTAATTCCCCCAAAGAATCAGAACAACCTACAGTGAAGAACACCACGGATAAAGCAGGGGAGCTAAAAACTTATCGCAATGAGGAATTGGGTTTTACTTTCGAGTATCCTTCCAATCTGGAAATTAGTGAAGGTGAAGACAACGCGGCAAAGTGGGGAGACGCACCGCCAGGTTTAAGGTCAGAAGGAAAATGGAAGGAAATAAGAGTGTTTGAAAGCGACAGTAAAGAGAGCGTATTTACAGTTAGCTTGGCCTCTAGTGATTATGCCCCTGCTTCAAGTGAAGGGTGTTGTTATTGGTATGTAGGTAATCCAATTGATCCAAACAAAAGCGCAAAGAGCCACGAAACTACTAAAACAGCCTTTTTTTGGAATGGAACTGCAGATGTGCGAAATATTACGCTTGATGGACAAAAAGGATTTAAATTCCTGATGTTGGGTGGCTATCTTTATTTCATGCCGGAAGAGAACATTTTGCTACCATTTACGAAATCAGGTTTCGCAAATATGTTGATCAGAAGTCCCAGGCTCTTAGAACAGGAGATTGATCACAATGCTCCAGACAATGCCGCAGAACACCAAAGAGCGAAAGGTGCTGCTATCGAGAGGCTGCACAATAAAGAGTTCCTAAATGATTCAAAGACAGCCCAAAGATATAACGCCTTTAATCAAATTCTTTCCACATTTGAATTCATTGATCCAAATGCTCATCCTGCTAATAATTATAAGAATGAAAAATACGGTTTTGAAATCAAGCTCTCCAGTAAAATGAATGGTTTCAAAGCAATTGAAAAAGAACATTCAATATTGTTTAAAGTTCCGAGTGTTGGATTGCAGCAAAAGGTAGATGTAGACGCCTTTTTCATAGCTGTTACACCACTATCAGAGTGGGAAGGGGCACAAAAGCTCCAAACAGGAATTCTTATAGCGCGGAATGATAAGTATGTTTATGGGTATGGTTACACTCAAGATCCAGCAGGGGTTCCAGTAAATATGAAAGAGATTGATAGTATGATTTCTACTATGAAATTTGATGCACAAAACGGCAAGTCCAGGACTTTTATAACTGATCAAACTATGACAAGGTTGGGTTTGGATTTGTGTTTTGAGGAAATGAATGGAGATCCTGAAAATACGATCTTCAAATATTCAAGCGGTGATTTAGCCAAACCTATAACCTTTGACGTACCGTACAATCATAAATGGGGCAGTGAAAATTATGCAATCACTGCATACGAAGACGATGGAGGTATTGTACGATTCGGTCCCATTGGCTCATTTGAAGGGACTTGCAGTGCCAGAGCTTTATTCATGTCGTATCTTCCAGCCAAAAATGTTAGTCAGGTAATTGAGGATGCAAAAAAAGAAGTATTCTACGATATCGGAGCCAAACAGGTAAACATCAATGGCTTAACTGTTGTCGAGTATAACAGCGGGGAAGTTTGCGGTAATGTAAATGCAGTCGTTATCGGCAAAGAGGCAAATTATCAATTCCATACACTCTGTGGTGGAGAGTTCTCTGATCTAGAAAATATAATTAAAACCGTAAAACTGTCTATAGAGTAGCTAAACGGGTTGTAAAAGCAGTGCTGAATAGATATCCCTAACCAATACCTCAAAAGTTTTATACCTGTCTCGAAACGGTCTACCAAAAGAAAACACCTCGCGTGAGGTGTTTTTTGTTGTCTCGAGCGGAGTCGAAAGACTATAATCAATTCATGTTTTATTTCTATATTCTACACTGTAAGGACGGGGCTCTATATTGCGGTAGTACAAACAATATACAAAATCGACAGAATCGCCATAATTCAGGTAAAGGGTCAGTTTACGTGAGAACCCATGGTGGCGGCGAAATTGTTTATCAAGAAACCTATAACACTCTTGGAGATGCCATGCGCAGAGAAATCCAGGTTAAAAAGTGGCCTCGGACAAAAAAGGAAAATTTGATAAAAGGACTGAAACCTTAACCGACTAAAGACGGTTTTGTGTTAGGTTATTCCCTGCTCTTCGAGCTCCCGCAGGACCTGCTTTACCCCATGGAGCCAGTTGGCGCTGCCAGGCTGCACATACAGCCCGATGAACTCTTCCGGCGGCAGGTCTTTGTAGCGCCTCTCCAGCAGGTCGTCAAAATCGCGAACCCATTCCGCGTAACTATTGTATTTGCGCAGATGGGGAGGAGTGCCGCCAATGCCGCTGCAGTTGTAATAATAGCAGCGCTTACCAAAAGTGCTTTCTACAAATGAAATAGCAACCATGAGCTTCATGTTTTTCGAGGTGGCAAATGCTTCAATCGCTGCCTCGTCTTTGGCAAACGGTGAATTTTTGCGCCCGAGATATTCCTTCAACTTTTCTTTGCGAGCCGCGAGCTCTTTGGCCTCAATATCTTTCTCGCTGCGATAAGTTTTGACCAGGCTCGCAAAAACCGGGGAAGCAACGTCGATGACCTGCTGCGAAAAAACCTGTATACCCTGCTCTGCCAGCTGGGCTCTGTAAGCCGCGGCATTGTATACCCCGCTATTACCAATGGGGTCTGCTAGCCTGAGCACAAACATTGCGCCTGCGGCAAAGGACACCACCATCAAACCGAAAGATGCCAGGACAATGCGTTCAGCAAACCAGGCCACAGTCATCGAATAACCATGGGGAAGACCTGTGGCCTCCAGCAGCTTGGTCACGAGCTTTGTGCCGTGCCTTAATTTGCGTTTGTGTTTTGCTTTCAAGAAACTCATGGCTTTATTAATTATACCATGAACCGTTCCCCGCGGGTCTTGACTAAACCTTGGATACCTGCTATACTCGCTTAGCAAAATATTTATCTTTAGAAAAGTCGTCGAGTTTCGAAATATATCTCAATTTGCGCTTACCTCATTAATATAATTACAAAATCATGAACGGTGTAGTCAAGAAAAAGACTGACAAGGGTTTTGGTTTCATCACTGTCGAAGGCCAGGAAAAAGACCTGTTCTTCCACAGCAACTCTCTTGTTGGAATCTCTTTCAACGAAATCCAAGAAGGTGACAGTGTCACTTTCGAGGTTGAGCAATCGGCCAAAGGCCCGAATGCGACCAATGTCCAAAAAGCTTAATAGCTTTTGACCAAAAACCGCCCTTGCTATGGGCGGTTTTTGTTTTGGTCGGGGCCGGCTTTTAAAATTGGCTGGCTTGGAATACAATAGAAATATGAAATCAACACCCGAAAAAATCTCAAATTTACTCATTCTCGTTATCGCTCTCCTGTTTACCGCCTACCCAGCGACCGGAGCGCAGTTTGTTAAGCCAAGCACATCTGGCAACACCATTGTTTCTGGCGAAGGTCTGCGCAATGTTTACGCGGCCGGCGGAAATGTCACGGTTACATCTGATGTGTCCGGCGATTTGCTGGCTGCCGGCGGTAACGTAATCATCCAAGGCAATATTGAGCAGGATCTGATGGCCGCGGGCGGAACAGTTGTGGTCAACAAAACAGTTGGCGGCAATCTCAGGATCGGCGGCGGAAATGTCACGATCGCAGGCCCAGTACGAGGAGATGTGCTCATCGGCGGCGGAAATGTCACTCTGGCCCGGACCGCAGAGATCAGCGGCGACCTCGTGGTTGGCGGGGGCAATGTAGTCATCGAATCGCCAGTAGCAGGAATGGCGCGCGTCGGCGGCGGCACAGTAACCATCAATAGCCGCGTCGGCGGCGAGGTATTTGTGGCAGCGGATCAGCATCTAACCTTTGGCAGAGAAAGCGTAATACCAGGCAAGATCACCTACAAAGGAAAAAAAGAAGCGGTGGTGCAAACAGGTGCACAAATCTCGTCGATTGATTTCCAAAAAATCAGCCGCGAACACGGCAAAGCTCCTTTCGCTATAGGCGGAAAAATCATCTGGACGATTGGGCTCGTCATCGCTGGCTTGCTGCTGCTCAGGTTTTTTCCGCGGCGCGTTTCGCTGGCCATAGATAAAGCGCTTGACCGCCCATGGCTCAACCTCGGCATTGGCCTAGCGCTGGTCATTGTCCTGCCGGTAACCGCGGTTCTGCTTCTGGCAACAGTCATAGGCTTCTACGCAGCTCTCATTATTTTTTCCTGGCTGGTCGTGGTCTATCTAGTAATGAACGTCATCGCGTCAATATTCCTCGGGGTTCTAATTCTAAAGTGGCTGAAAAAATACAGCACGCTTCGCTGGACAGCGCTGGTAACCGGCGCGGTGCTCCTGATGCTTCTCAAATTTATTCCGGTCATTGGCTTTTTAGCCGGCGCTATTCTGTGGCTCATAGTGTTTGGCGCGGCGCTGCGTCTTGTCAAAGAACATATAATCACAGAGGAAATAAATGAGCAGTGAAGAAAAAATGGCTGAGGAGATCGCGAGAATCCAGCGCCTCGGCCGAGAAAACAAAGAAATAGATACCACTGTTCTGATCAACAATCTCTTTCAAAGCCAAGCACAAGCCAGTACGCTCACGTCTGGTGAAAAAACCAAGGCTTACCTGGTGAGCCTGCTTTTTCCGCCGTTCGGCCTCATCTACGTAGTCAAATTCTTTCTGCGTGATCAGGCTGATGCCCGTAAAACCGCGCTTGTTTGCCTCGCGTTAACCATTCTTGCCGGCATAATCATGATTGTTCTGACAAACTCTATTTTATCCGCAGTTCCGGGGGTTAACGAGCTCCAAAACATTGATCTGAAACAAATCCAGGAATTGACCCAATGACCCCGGACGAGCAGAAAACCATTGACCGGCTGATCGGGGCAGTAAACCTCGCCTATAACTCTTCTGGCCGCTTATTCTGGCGCGGTTTTCTGTGGGGACTGGGGCGAGGTTTGGGAGCGACCGTTGGTTTGGCGCTCATCCTGGCTATGTCGATCTTCTTTTTGCGGGCATCGGGACTCGATGACACCTTTGGCAACGCAGTCAAAAACTTGGACGAACTCTCAAAAACCATAAATTCTGCGCGCCAATAGCGTGACAGATCAGGTATAATTTGAGCTAAGACTCTACCTTATTACCTCTCCTGGTGAGGAGAGGGTGCCCGCAGGGCAGGAGAGGTCGAAACGAACGTTAATCTACCCCTCTCCAACTCTCCCCTCTGACAAGGAGAGAGGGCTAAAAGGAATATACTTTTGCAGTCCCTGACCCGGCAGACTCTAAAAATCTTCTGGCAACATGCCAAGCGCTATACCTGGATGCCTTATACGCTGTTTTTTTTCATGCTGGTTGCCATAGTCCTCAGAGATATTCAGCCGATTTATTTCGGAAAAATCATCGACGCTTTGGCTACCGGCTCTCCTGGCGCGGCCGATTCCGCAATCAAAATCTTACTGATCCTTTTGGTCATCAGCTTCGTGAGATTTGTCTCGAGAAGAGGCGTCGAATTTATAAACAACTATTTTCAGCCGCGGATCATGGCTGATCTGATGCAGACTTGCTACGAACATCTGCAGCGCCACTCGATCGGCTTTTTCAGTTCCACTTTCGTTGGCAGCCTGGTTACAAAGGTCAAACGCTACGAACGTTCTTTTGAACAGCTCGCTGACCAGTCATTGTTCCATATGGGCAGAACATTGATTGGTTTTTCCACCATCGTCATCATTCTGATGTGGAGAAACTGGATCGCTGGGACTGTGATGCTGGCCTGGAGTATCAGCTACATGCTCATTGCCTATAAATTCACCATGTACAAAATGCCCTACGACCTGAAACGCGCGGCAGCAGACACAGAGACAACGGCACAGCTTGCTGATACGATATCCAACAATTTCAATATCAAAATTTTTTCCAATTATCAAACAGAGTTTAAGCGATTCTTCCGCGTCTTGACCAGCCAGTTCAAGGCTCGTAAAAAATCTCTTGATATCGCGGCCATCGGCGAATCATTCAATCACGTCTACATGATCCTTTTTGAGGTGGGGTTTTTGTATTTATCGATCAAACTGTGGCAAGGCGGACTGTTCACTGTCGGAGATATTGTCCTGGTGCTGACCTTTATACTACGACTTTTTGACCAGCTGTGGGATCTCGGCAAGCATATCCGCGTGGTTTACGAAGCAATCGCTGACGCCAATGAGATGACCGAGATTCTGCTTTCCGAACATGAAATAAAAGATGAAAGCAATGCCAAAACCCTGATCGTAAAAAATGGCGTCATAAATTTTCAGAACGTTAATTTTGGCTACCATGAAGGCCTCGAGATCCTCTCCGGGTTTAACCTTGCGATCAAGGCCGGAGAAAAGGTCGCGCTGGTGGGACCGTCAGGCGGCGGCAAATCCACTATCGTGAAGCTGCTCCTGCGCTTTTATGACCTGCAAGGCGGCCGGATTTCCATTGATGGGCAGGATATAACAAAGGTAACGCAAGATTCATTGCGCGACGCTCTCGCGCTTGTGCCGCAGGAACCCGTGCTATTCCACCGCACGCTTATCGATAATATCCGGTATGCCAAACCGGGCGCCAGCGACGAAGAGGTCATGACTGCAGCCAAAGCCGCGCACGCGCATGAATTTATCGCGAAAACCACGCATGGCTATCAGACGTTTGTGGGCGAACGGGGAGTAAAACTCTCCGGCGGCGAGAGACAGCGCGTCGCTATAGCCCGCGCTATATTGAAAGACGCCCCTATCCTGGTCCTTGATGAAGCAACCTCGAGCCTTGATTCTGAATCAGAATATCTCATCCAGGACGCGCTAAAGAGCCTAATGAAAGACCACACCACGATTGTCATAGCCCACCGCTTGTCCACGATCATGCAGATGGACCGCATCGTGGTCATTGAAAACGGAAAAATCCTCGAGCAAGGCAAGCACCGGGAGCTTGTCAAAGCCAAGGAAGGCACCTATCAGAGGCTCTGGAACATTCAAGCTGGAGGATTTGTGAATGCCTAAAATATCCATCCTCGCTATCGAGTCATCGGCTGACGAGACCGGCGCGGCCGTGCTTCAGGGGGACATCAAATTAAAGAAATTCCAGCTCCTTTCCAACGTCATTTACTCCCAAATCAAGATCCACCAAAAAACCGGCGGCATCGTTCCTGAGGTGGCCGCGCGCAATCATATCTTGAAGATTCTGCCAATCATTGAGGTTGCTTTGCAAAACGCCAAGCTCAACTTGCGGAAGATTGATGCAATCGCGGTTACAGCTGGCCCGGGCCTGATCACCTCCCTGATGATTGGCGTGGATACTGCCAAGGCTCTGTCGTTTGCGCTACGCAAACCGATCATTCCGGTAAATCACATGGAAGGACATCTCCTTTCCGCCTTAGGTCCTACGAGCTACGAGCTACGAGCTACGAGCTTCCCCGCTCTCGGTCTTGTCGTTTCAGGCGGACACACCATGCTCGTACTCGTGAAGAAAATCGGCAAATATAAACTATTGGGCGAAACTCTTGATGACGCGGCAGGCGAATGTTTTGACAAGGTTGCCAAGATCATGAACCTGCCTTATCCTGGCGGGCCAGCGATCAGCACACTCGCCAAAAAAGGCGATCCAAAAGCCATCGATTTTCCGCGGCCGCTGCTGGGCTCCAAAGATTACAATTTTTCTTTTTCCGGCCTCAAAACCGCGGTTCTGTATTTCCTGCGGGATCATCCCAAGGCCGACAAGGCAGATGTGGCGGCCAGCGTGCAGCAAGCCATTATGGATGTTCTCATTTCCAAAACCATGCGAGCGGGCAGGCAGTACAAAGTGAAAACCGTCCTCCTGGGCGGCGGGGTTTCTGCAAACGCCATGCTGCGAGCAGAGCTTGATAGAGCCGTCAAAAAAAATCTCAAAGGCTCAAGGTTGTATATTCCGGAAGCATCCCTAACCACTGACAACGCGGGCATGATCGCGATCGCTGCCTTTTTTCAGGCCGCCGCCGGCCGCCGGACAACCTATGATAAAGTCATGGCCAAATCGCATTGGGAGCTGACAAAAACTGTGGTAAAATAAAGGCCATGAAAGAAATCGCCAAGGCTTATAATTCCAAAGAAACTGAGGACCAGATTTATCAAAAATGGGAACAATCTGGGTTTTTTAATCCTGACAATCTAGAAAAGGCCTCAGATCGTTTCTGGAACGCGGAAAGCTTTTCCATGGTTATGCCACCGCCCAATGCCACGGGGCAGCTGCACGTGGGACATGCCATGATGCTGGCGATCGAAGATTTGATTGTCAGGCACGCGCGCATGACCGGCAAAAAAACCCTGTGGCTGCCGGGAACCGACCATGCCGCCATCGCCACACAGAATGTTGTGGAGCGCCGCATCCTCGAGACCGAGAAAAAAACGAGGCAGCAGCTGGGGCGCGCAGAACTGCTTCGTCGTATTGATGAATTTGTGAGCCAGACGCGCGGACAGATCCAGACGCAGATCCGCAAAATGGGCTCGTCTGCCGACTGGTCCAGAGAAAAATTTACGCTCTCGCCAGAATTGTCTCTGGCTGTTCGTACTGTTTTCAAAAAACTTTTTGACGCGGGGCTGATCTATCGCGGGCAGCGCATGGTGAACTGGTGCCCCCGCTGCAGCACGACCCTCGCGGACGACGAAGTCGATTACAAAATGACCAAGGGCCAGATGTATTACATCCGCTATCCGATCAAAGACAGCGATGAATATGTGGTGGTGGCGACCGCGCGCCCGGAAACCATGCTCGGTGACACTGGCGTGGCCGTGCATCCCAAAGATCCGCGCTACAAAAAAATGGTGGGCAAGATTGTCATGCTTCCCCTGCTTAATCGCGAGATTCCGATCGTCGCCGACGAGCACATTGATCTCGAGTTTGGCACCGGAGCCATGAAAGTCACGCCTGGCCACGACCACAATGATTTTGAAATTGCTCAGAGAAATGGTTTGGACATGATTCACCTCTATTCCGCGGACGGCAAGATTGATCCGCTGGAGGCCGCTGACCACGGGTTTGACGATTACGCGGGACTTACCAAAGAAGAAGCACTAAAACGAGTAACACAGGAGCTTGCTGACAAGGAGTTCATTGAAAAAACCGAAGCAATCGAACACCGCGTGGGCTATTGCTACCGCTGCAGCACCATTGTGGAACCGATTGTGTCCAAGCAGTGGTTCGTAAACGTCAACAAGCCGTTTACTATTTCCAAGGATAGTTTCCGCAAATTGCTCGGCCTGGCGCAAAAAGAAATTACGCTCAAAGACATGATGACAGCCGCGGTGGAATCCGGCGCGATCCAGATCGTGCCGAAGCGTTTTGAGAAAATCTATTTTGAATGGATGAAAAATCTGCGTGATTGGAATATCTCGAGGCAGATCTGGTACGGGCACCGGATCCCTGTTTGGTACTGCCAGGACTGCGGCGAGATGATCGTGGCTACCGCTGCCCCGACCGCGTGCCCGAAATGCCAGAATGGCCGCATCGTCCAGGATGAAGATACGCTCGATACCTGGTTTTCCTCCGGCCTGTGGACCTTTTCGACCCTGGGCTGGCCCTCTTCTGCCGCGGCTTCGGAGGGCGCGCCAAACGACCTTGCCACCTATCACCCAACCACTATTATGGAAACCGGCTATGACATTCTCTTTTTCTGGGTCGCGCGAATGGTGCTGATGACTGGCTTTGCCCTGGAAGATATCCCGTTCCGCGCGGTTTACCTGCACGGCCTGGTCCGCGACACCGAAGGCAAAAAGATGAGCAAATCAAAAGGCAATGTCATCAATCCCCTGGAGATGATTGAAAAATACGGCACGGACGCACTGCGACTCTCGCTAGTCATCGGCATCACGCCTGGCAACGACCTAAAAATTTCTGAAGAAAAAATCAAAGCCCACCGCAATTTCGTTAACAAGCTTTGGAATGTCTCGAGGTTTATCTTGCAGCAGGCTGAAGCTGAAGAAATTCCTGCGGAAAGCCCGACCCTGGCCGACCAGTGGATCCGGGAGAGACTCGCTACTGTTACCGCGAACGTGAATAAAAAAATAATTGGTTTTGATTATGGCAGCGCCGGAGAAGAACTCCTCAAATTCACCTGGGGCGATGTGGCGGATTGGTACCTCGAGATTGCCAAGATCGAGAAGGGTAAACAGCAATTCCTGCAGGATTTGCTGCGCCAGCTGCTGAAGCTCTGGCACCCGTTCGCGCCATTTGTGACTGAACAGATCTGGTCCGAATTTAACGACAGCATTCTCATGGTGCAGGACTATCCTCTGGCGGAAAAGCCTCCGAGCAAAAAACTCTCGCAGACCGCGGAGCAGTTTAAAATCATCCAAGAGCTGATCACGGGACTGAGGAACGTACGCGGCGAATACCGCCTCAATCCAATACCCGTTTACGCCAGTTATTTACAAATCCCCGAGGACATGGCATGGATCGCAAACTATGCCGAACTTATCGAAAAACTTACCCGGACCAAGCTCAATTTTGAACCCATGGATGAGGATAAAAAGATGCCGTATTTCCTGTGGAAGGGGCAGAAAGTCTTTCTCATCATCCCCAATTTCGACGCACAAAAAGAAATCGCGCTGACCCAAAAACAGCTCAAAGACACAGAAGCTTTCGTGAAGCGAATCTCAGCGCAGATCAAAAAACCCGGGTTCCTCAAAAAAGCGCCGGCAGACATCGTGGAAAAAATGAAGCTGGACCTCGCGGATGCCGAAACCAAAGCCAAAAACCTCAAAACGAAAATCAAACAGCTGCGCTGAACGGCGCAACTGTAAGGGTCAACTGGCGGTTGACCCTTACTTTATTCGATAAATTGTGCTCTTTTTCTCACCCTGCCGTTCCAGTTTGCCACTGTCTGTTAGCTCTTCGAGATATCGCTCCGCGGTCGAATCAGAGATTTTCAAGTTGTACTGCACGTCATCGTTCGTAATTTCTCCTTTCTGCCTGGCGAGGTCCATAACCTTTTCCAAATTTTTTGTTTCTCCTCAATCTGCTGCCGGTTCACAACCGTGTTGGATCTGGATCTACGAAGCAGCAGCCACATTACCACTGCGCCGATTAAAACTCCAATAGTTATTTTGGTCATGTTGTTATTTTACTTTTTATTTATAAGATTGACTACCAGCCGGATCATTATATCTTTCTGCGCAGGTTTCGATTCGGCAATGAGCAAGGCCAAAGCCACCAACGCGGTATCATTGATTTTTCTCTCCCCGCGGCGGTTGTAAAAAATATGGTTTTGAATGAGGTAAACTAAAAACAGCAGGGAACCAATGCGTTTGTTGCCGTCCACGAATGGATGATCTTTGATTACGAAATACAAAAGATGAGCGGCCTTTTCCTCGAGACTTTTGTAAAGCGATTTGCCACCAAAGGTCTGCTCGATGCTGCCAATAACGGAGGATAATTTATGACTTACTTCTACCCCGAACAAATCCGTAGCTTGCTTTTGCTGTTGCAAACGCGCTCGGAAGCGTTTGATGGTTTTTATTACCTCGTCATATTCAAGCCCTCGACTCTTTTTCTCGCTGACATTTTCAATCTTGAGCTTCTCTTCGTCATACAAATTCAAAACAAACCAGGTGTTGGCATAGTCAGAGATTATGTTTAACAACTCCCGTTCGTACCCTTCTGACCGTTTGGATTCCAAAGCTTGCTGGATCAATTTATGAGCAGTTTCCAACTCTTTGAGCTTGGTAATATGTGCTTCTGGCAACCGTTTCTCATCGATAACAAAACCTTTGATTATGTAATCGCGCAGCCGCTGGGTGGCCCAAATACGAAATTGAGTTGCCCGTTGAGAATTGACTCTATAACCAATGGAGATGATCATATCCAGGCTGTAGAATTCAATTTGCCGTTTTATTTCTCGACCGCCTTCAGTTTGAACTGTTTCCAAAATGGAAACAGTTCGATTTTGGCTTAGCTCTGCGGTTTTATAAATATTTTTGATGTGTTTGGAGATAGTTGCCTTCTGTGTGCCAAAAAGCTTGGCTATTTGATTAAGATTTAGCCAAATAGTTTCGTCTTGTAACTTTACCTGCAATTCAGGACCTTCTGCAGCCTTGTAAATGATTATTTCACCTTTTGGTTTCTCTTTGTCTCTCATAATTTTATGGTAAACTGTCGTTCACCAATTGTCAAAAACATTGCGCAAGACTTTTAAAAGGGTCAACCGTCATGCGGTTGACCCTTTGCTTAACTACCCCTCTGCCCTTTGGGCATCTCCCCTCGCAAGGAGAGAATAAAAGGAAAATTACTATTCTTCAGTGGAGATCACAGTTTCGTCGATGGCCCCGGGATCGATGAGGCGCTCTTTGGAAAATCCGGTTCCGGCTGGAATGAGCTTGCCGATGATGACATTTTCCTTCAGGCCTCTCAGATAATCAGTCTTGGCGGAAACCGCGGCTTCGATCAAAACTCTGGTAGTTTCCTGGAAAGACGCTGCCGCCAGGAACGATTCGGTGTTAAGGGAGGCTTTGGTGATACCAAGAAGCAGCTGTTCAGCGACCGCTTTCTTGCCGCCAGAGGCCGCGAGCTTTTTGTTCACGTCATCGAGGCGCAAGCGCTCTACAACATCGCCGACCAGGAAATCAGAATCCCCCGGCTCAGTGATACGCAGCTTGGAAAACATTTGTCTGACAATGATTTCTACGTGTTTATCGGCGATGTTCTGACCTTGGGATGAATAAATCTTTTGGACTTCGCTGATGATGTATTCCTGGCATTCCAGGATACCTCGCAGCTGCATGAGCTGATGCAGGTTGAGGTTGCCTTCTGTGAGCTGCTGGCCGCGGGTCACGAGATCCCCGTCTTTGACTGACAAATGCATGGCCGCCGGAATAATGTATTCACGGAAATTTTCTGATTCCAGCACCACTACGATCTTTTTGCGCTGATCTTCGTTCGTCTCGATTCTGACAATGCCAGAGTTCTTAGCCTTGACGGTTTTGCCAGCTTCGTCGATCGCGATCGGCTCGCCTTTTTTGACCTTTTCGCCTTCCGTCAGCTGCGGCGCTTGGCCCGCCGGGAGCAGGTATTCATCCTTTTGGATGTTTTCCGCGTCAACCCGTAAAATGATTTCTTTGTTGTTTGGCCTTGAGATATAAGCGATGCCGTTGATTTCAGAAATAACCGCCTGGCCTTTCGGGTCCCTGGCTTCAAACAACTCTTCGACTCTAGGCAAACCTTGCGTAATGTCGAGTCCGGCCACGCCGCCAGTATGGAAGGTTCTCATCGTCAGCTGCGTACCTGGCTCGCCGATCGCCTGCGCGGCAACAATACCAACCGCAGCGCCGAGATGCACCATGCGGTTAAAACCAAGATCAAAGCCATAGCAGGCCGTGCAAACACCGCGCTTGAGCGTGCAGTTCATGACTGACCTGACCATAACCTCGCTGACATTCGCGGTATCGACTGTCTTGACGAGCGTGTCGTCAATTACCTGGCCGCGCTTGAGGATGACTTTGCCGGTTTTCTCATCAACCATGTCCCTGGCAAGCACACGGCCGAAGATTCTTTCGCCAAGGTGTTTGCCAACATCTTCGGTTTCTTTGCGGGTAATGGTTAGACCAACGTGAGTGCCGCAGTCTTCTTCGTTCACAACCACGTCCTGAGACACGTCAACGAGCCTGCGGGTCAGGTAACCTGCGTCCGCGGTACGGAGAGCTGTGTCAGACATGCCTTTTCGCGAGCCATGAGTAGAGATAAAGTATTCCAAAATCGACAAACCTTCCTTAAAGCTGTCTCTCACCGGCAACTCGATAACGTCTCCAGCTGGGCTGACCACGAGGCCTTTCATGCCTGTCATCTGCGAAACTTGAGAAAGCGACCCTCTGGCGCCAGAAGAGACCATGGAGAATACCGGGCCGTTCTGATCAAGAGATCTGCTGACCTCGTCAGTAACTTTGTCTCTAACCTCGGCCCAAATCTCAACTACGCGGTTGTAGCGCTCAGATTCGGTAAGCAATCCTTCGCGGAACTGTTCATAGGTCTTTTGGACTTCTTCATCAGCCTTGAGCAGCAGTTCTTTTTTGATAGGCGGTACCTGCAAATCGTCCATGCCCCATGACAATCCCGAGTTGGTGAGGTGAGCAAATCCGAGTTGCTTGATCTCATCAATCAAAACCGCGGTGCGCTCTGTGCCAAACTGGCGGTAGCATTCCCGGAGGACATTGCGCAGCCGTTTTTTATCCATGATTTCGTTGAGGAACTGCATTTCCGGCGGAAGAATCTGATTGAATAAAATGCGGCCGACGCAGGTTTCCACCATTTTGCCGTTCATACGCACTTTGACTTTGGCTTTGATGGAAATTGCTCCGGTTTTGTAGGCAAGAATAGCTTCCTCAGGCTGGCCAAAAATTTTGCCTTCGCCTTTCATGCCATCCAAAATGCGCGTGACATAGTAGCAGCCCAAAACCACATCCTTGTCAGGAGTCATGATTGGCTCGCCTGACGCGGGTTTGAGGAGGTTATGAGAGGAGACCATCATGTCTCTGGCTTCAAACTGAGCCTGCGCGGTCAGCGGCACGTGAACAGCCATTTGGTCGCCGTCAAAATCAGCGTTAAACGCCTGACAAACCATGGGATGAATCTGAATAGCTTTTCCTTCGATCAGAACTGGCTGGAAAGCCTGGAAGCCGAGGCGGTGGAGGGTAGGCGCGCGGTTCAGGAGCACATAATGATCCTTGGTCACCTCTTCGAGAATGTCATAAACCTCAGCGCGTTCCTGTTCGATGAGGCGGTTGGCGCTACGGACATTGTGTGCGTATTCACGGGCGATGAGTTTTGAGATCACAAACGGTTTGAACAGCTCAAGAGCCATGCGTTTTGGCAGACCGCACTGATGCAGCTTGAGTTCTGGTCCGACAACGATAACGCTGCGGCCGGAATAATCTACTCTTTTACCGAGCAGGTTCTGGCGGAAGCGTCCCTGCTTGCCTTTAAGCATGTCAGCAAGCGATCTGAGCTTGCGGCGCTGTCCGGTCGAAGCAGTAACCTCTTTGCCGTGCCTGATCGAGTTATCAATCAAAGCATCCACCGCTTCCTGCAGCATGCGTTTTTCGTTTCTAGTGATAACCTCTGGAGCGTTAATCTCAAGAAGTTTCTTCAAACGGTTGTTGCGGTTGATAACGCGGCGATAAAGATCGTTGAGGTCGGAAGCGGCAAACCGGCCGCCGTCAAGCTGGACCATTGGCCTGAGGTCCGGAGGAATAACCGGCAGATTCGAGATAAGCATCCATTCCGGGCGCATACCGCCTTTGACGAGAGATTTGGCCAGCTTGAGGCGCTTCACGGCTTTGCGGTGCGCGGCGCCTTCCGAGGTCGCAACTTCCTGCTCCAGTTCGGCAACAAGCTTATCGAGGTCCACGTCTTTGACGAGCTGGTGCACAGCTCCGGCGCCAATGCCGGCCTTGAACACTGGACCGTATTTGAGAGATAGATCGCGGTATTCAAGTTCGGAGATAACCTGCATTTTCTTGAGACTTTTGAGCTCGGATCTGGCCAGATCTCGGATCTTTTCCAGAGCGGTAATATCGTGTTTAAGATTTTCCTGAAGCTTGGAGAGATCAGTATCAATCTGCGCGGCGAACACGTCCGCATCCTGTCCAGCAGCCGGCTTGGCTGTTCTGGCTTTGGCGATCAGCTTTTCGTACTTTGATTCGATTTCTTTTTTCTTGAGCTTGAACTCTTTTTCGATTTGATCAAGAGTTTCGGTTCTAACGTCTTCACGAACGTCCGTGATCACATAGGACGCAAAATAGACAACCTTTTCCAATTCCTGGACAGAAAGGTTTAGAATCAGACCGAGCCTCGACGGTACTCCGCGCAAAAACCAAATATGCGCGACTGGGACCGCGAGTTTGATATGGCCCATGCGCTCACGGCGCACCTGGGCTCTCGTCACTTCAACTCCGCATTTGTCGCAGATGATGCCTTTGTAGCGGATGCGCTTGTATTTGCCACAATAGCATTCCCAATCCCTGACTGGACCAAAAATTTTCTCATCAAACAAACCATCCTTTTCGGGACGCTGGGTGCGGTAGTTAATCGTTTCCGGTTTGGTCACCTCGCCGTACGACCAGTTTAAAATCTGGTCGGGAGAGGCGATTTTTACCTGAACGGCTTTAAATTCTGCGCTTTTTGTAAACATATATTATGCGGCTTTCGCCTTCTCCTTTTTTACTTCCTTGTCTTCATGATCCAAATTCTGTTGCTCCGGGGTTGTCAGCTCGCGGATCTCCCCTTCGGTATCCGCTCCCGTTACCTGCTCTTCTATGAGGTTCACATCAAGACACAGGGACTGCAGCTCTTTGACCAAGACACGGAATGATTCTGGAACATTCGGGGTTTTGATCGGTTCACCCTTCACGATAGATTCATAAGTCTTTGAGCGGCCAACCACGTCATCAGATTTGATGGTGAGCATTTCCTGCAAAGTGTGCGCTCCACCATAACCTTCCAGCGCCCAGACTTCCATTTCGCCAAAACGTTGTCCGCCGAACTGCGCTTTACCGCCGAGAGGCTGCTGCGTAATGAGAGAGTAGGGACCCGTGGACCTGGCGTGCATTTTGTCGTCAACCAAATGGTGCAGCTTCATGATATAGATGTAGCCTACGGTGACTTTATTATCAAACTGCGCACCTGTGCGGCCATCATAAAGCACGACTTTTCCGTCCGCTGGGAAACCCGCCTTGGTCAGTTCTTCTTTAATAACTTCTTCCGGCACGCCGTCTAGCACGGGACTCGCTGCTTTGTAGCCTAAGCGGTGGCTGGCAAGACCCAAATGGGTCTCCAGAATCTGGCCGAGGTTCATACGGCTCGCCACACCAAGCGGGTTCAGGATGATATCAACCGGGGTGCCGTCTTCCATGAATGGCATGTTTTCAACCGGAACGATTTTGGAAATAACGCCTTTGTTACCATGCCGGCCGGCCATTTTGTCGCCCATGGTGACTTTGCGGATAACGGCGACGGAAACCTGGATGGATCTGATGACGCCAGAGGAGAGCTTGTCGCCCTTCTCGCGAGAAAACTCGCGAATGTTCACGACTTTGCCGTATTCGCCATGGGGCAGGGTAAGGGAGGTGTCTTTGACGTCTCTGGCTTTCTCGCCAAAAATCACGCGTAGCAATTTTTCTTCCGCGGTCAGATCAGTTTCGCCTTTAGGAGTGATTTTTCCCACCAGAATGTCGCCGGCTTTGACCTGAGCGCCGATGCGAATGATGCCGTTCTCATCAAGGTCTTTGAGCTTTTCTTCTCCAACATTGGGAATGTCTCTGGTTACGATCTCCGGACCGAGCTTGGTATCGCGGACATCGATTTTAAAATCTTCGATATGAATCGAGCTGTAGCGGTCCTGCTCGACGAGCCGCGAAGAAATAATGATAGCGTCTTCATAATTGTAACCGCTCCATGACAAAAAGGCCACGAGCACGTTTTGGCCGAGCGCGATTTCACCATTCTCGGTAGCTGGACCGTCAGCGAGGGCCTGGCCGCGCAAAACTTTTTCACCGCGCTTGACGATCGCTTTCTGATTAATGCTGGTGGAGGTATTGGAGCGCAAAAATTTCTTCAAAATATATTCACGTTTCTTGCCATCATCCTCCGCGACAATGATCTTATCGCCAGTTACAGAATGAACCGCGCCGCTGCCTTCGCAAACAATGACCTGTCCGGAATCAAAAGCAGCTTTTTCTTCCACGCCTGTGCCTACGATCGGGGATTGCGGACGGATGCAAGGCACTGCCTGGCGCTGCATATTTGATCCCATCAAAGCGCGGTTCGCGTCGTCATGCTCGAGGAAAGGAATTAGCGAGGTGGTAATAGAAACGATTTGCTTTGGCGACACATCCATGTAATCGATCTCGGAGACAATGGCCATGGAAGGCTCGCCGTGAATTCTAACCGATACGCGCTGACTCACCAAATATCCTTTTTCATCAACAGGCGTGTTGGCTTGCGCGATGACAAACTGGCTTTCTTCATAAGCGTCCAAATATTCAATCTCGTCCGTCATGCGCACTTTGTCGCCATCTTTCACGATCTTGCGGTAAGGGGTCTCAATAAAGCCGAATTCATTTATCCGGGCGTAGGAAGCAAGGTGGGCCACCAAACCAATGTTCGGGCCTTCCGGGGTGGTAATAGGACAAAGCCGGCCATAGTGGGAGCGGTGCACGTCTCTGACCTCAAACCCAGCGCGCTCGCGAGACAAACCACCCGGACCCATGGCTGACAAGCGGCGCTTGTGTTCCAGCTCGGCCAAAGGGTTGGTTTGATCCATAAACTGAGACAGCTGAGACGAGGAGAAAAACTCCTGCATGACCGCGACGATAGGACGAACATGGATAAGCTGGGCTGGCGTGACAGTGTCGAGATCAGCCATGCTCATGCGATCTTTGGCAATGCGGCTCATGCGCTGCAGCCCAACGCGGAATTTGCTCTGAATCAGCTCGCCGACAGCGCGTACGCGGCGGTTTGCCAAATGGTCAATATCGTCCTGCGGCTCCTGAGAATTATTCAGTCTGATAATCTCGCGCACAACCGCCACCAAATCCTCTTTGGTTAAGATGCGCTCCTCGCGGCTCTTGTCAACCTTGAGGCGCTGGTTGAATTTGTATCTGCCTACCTGGGACAGATCATAGCGGTCAAAGTTGAAAAACATCGCCTCAATCAAAGAACGCGCGTTATCAACCGTTGCCAGGTCGCCGGGGCGGATTCTCTTGTAAACCTCTTTGAATCCTTCGTCAGGATTTTTCGAAGGATCTTTTTCCAAAGTGGTCTGGATGTATTTCATGTCCGGATTAGTATCGATATCAGAAAAGGCGGCGAGAATATCATCGTTTGTGATCAAACCGAAAACGCGCAGCAAAGCGGAAATCGGAATACGGCGTTTGCGATCGATTTTTACGCCAATGACGCCATTGAGGTCTGTATCAAGCTCAAGCCACGCTCCTCTGTTCGGTATGATCTTTGCGCCGTAATAGTTGCGGCCTCGGCTGTAGGAAGCGCTGAAGAACACTCCGGGGGATTTGATGAGCTGAGAAACTACCACTCTTTCCACTCCATTGATCACGAAAGTTCCGCGGTTGGTCATAAGCGGAAAATCGCCAAGATAAACATCCTGAGTTTTGGTTTTGTTCTTAGCCTTGTTGACGAGCTTGACCTGGACGTAAAGCGGCGCTTCAAAAGTAGTGTTGCGCTCTTTGGACACAGCTTCTGTAAATTTCGGCTGATCCAGGAAATATTGTCCGAAATGCAGCTCCAAATTCTTACCCGTAAAATCCTTTACTGGGCTTATCTCTGAAAAAAGTTCGGAGAGTCCGTGCTCAAAAAACCAGCGGTAGGATTGAATCTGCATCTCTATCAAATTAGGCAGATCCATTGCCTCAGGCGCGCTGGAAAAACGTTTGCGTTTCGCCGATACACTCTTTCGAATCGGCAAATTTTGGAGTAAATTTTGGGTTAAAGATTTTTTTCCGGCCATTTGTACAACTTCGATTAGTTAATAAAATTTTGGTTTTATTTTGATCTGATGCCGGTTTTTTTGCGAATAATGGCTTATTTAAGCGCATTTTTGGACCGGTCGAAGTTGCTTCACAGGCGTGAAAATATGCCCTTTTTGTACAAAAAACAAAAAGGGCCAAGTAAATGGCTTACCGTATCACCATATTGTCCATAAATTCATTGTACTTATGGAAAAAAAGTTGTCAAGTTTTAGTCTTGTACAATACAAGATGATACTGGACTACCTAACCGTTTCCAATACAGAATGATACTCAAAGGGGTATCTCCAGTCGTTCCCCTAAAGCGTGTGAGTCGCCATACTGGGATATATGACCATCCATATGAACGACTCACACCTCGTGAGCATAGCTCAAATTCAGGAGTTTCTAAAGGTCGCTCACGCTCTGGATTTCCATGCGGCTTCCCGGAAGGAGAAGTACGCGTGGCTAACAGAAGCCTTAAACAAGTTTAACTACTTTCGCCTCAAGAGAAAGGACAAATCAATCGTGAAAGCGTATCTCATGCAAAATGACCGGCTACTCTGATCCGCAGATCAAACGGCTGATAGTCAAAAAGCGCAATAGCGGCAAAATCGCCGTCTCTGACGACTGGGGCAGACGCCACTCGTTTCCAACCCTCTACACTCCCCAGGACATAGCCCTGCTGTCTCGAACTGACAATGCTCATAACCGGCTGTCCGGGCCGGCTACCAAACAACTGTTCCAGCGGGCACGCAACGTTTTTAAAGATGAGAAATTCGAACGGCTGAAAAATATTTCCATAAGTCACATTTACAACCTGCGCGGCAAACGGCAGTATCTGTCGCAGGCGCAAACCTTTGAGCATACCCAGGCAGTCCAGAGAAACATTGGGGAACGCAGGAAGCCTGATCCCCAGGGCAAACCTGGCTATTTACGGGTGGATAGCGTGCATCAAGGGGATTTGGACAAGGAAAAAGGCGTGTACCACATTAACCTCGTGGATGAAGTCACGCAGTGGGAAATTATCGGCTGTGCGGAAAAGATCTCCGAAGCTTTCCTGCATCCGCTCTTGGCAGACTGCCTGGAGCAATTCCCGTTTGTGGTTCTGGGCTTTCATTCCGATAATGGCAGTGAATATATCAATCATACGGTGGCAAAACTGTTAAACAAACTCTTGATTGAACAAACTAAATCCCGCTCCCGGCAAAGCAATGATAATGCGCTGGCGGAATCAAAAAACGGCAGTGTGGTGCGAAAATGGATGGGATACAACCATGTCTCTGGAAAATACGCTGCGGCTATCAATGAATTCTACAAACAATATTTCAATATCTATCTGAATTATCATCGTCCCTGCGCTTTTGCCACCACTATTACTGACCGCAAAGGCAAACACAAGAAAATTTACAATACCTACCTCATTCCGTATGAAAAATTCAAGTCTTTGGAAAACCCGACGCAATATTTGGCCCCAGGACGAACGATTGAGAAGCTGGATGAATTAGCATACCAATATTCCGACAACGAATTCGCCGAGCTGATGCAGGAGGTAAAATCCAAGCTCTTTAACCAGATTAAACTTTAATTTCCCAGTTTTTGCGACCTACCATTTCAGTATCATCTCTTGATTGGAAAATACTGTTTTGTCCGCTCGCCCGGTGCAGAATTAACGAAATCGCACAGGCATGCGGAATTCGTCATCATGTTCTGGAAGGCCAGATGGGTTATCTTTCTGAAAAACGAGTGTTCCGGTGGATGTCGTGGGTACGGGAAATGACATGTTCACGTTAAAAGGAACGAAATCTTCGGTCATCCACTCCCCTTGCGCTTGCGCCACAGCCACAGCCAGCTCTTTTCCATTGGCATCCAGCAAACGAATAGGAAAACTAGCCTCAAAATACCAATTACCGCGTGCTTCGCCGCGTAAAGACACCGGCGAGGTAATCACCCCGTTGGGAAGCGGTGAAAAAATCCGCAGCTTATCATTCCCCGGGATGTTTTGCTCGAGCCCTCCGCCCTGGTCGCTGGTGGTGCCGTTATTGTTTTCTATGGGCGCGGTTTTTATTGCTGACCACAAACCGCCGATAAGCAAAATGCCGGCTAAAACCAAGATAATTGAAGTTCTTGTTGTCATAAATTATTAACCTTATCTAACCGCGGTTCCAGGCGGAACCTCTTTGTCTGGCCGCAGTAATACTGGTCCTTCCCCGGTATCTGCTGCCAAAAGCATGCCTTGGGACTCGTGGCCCAGCAATGTGCGATGTTCCAAATTGGCCAATACCACGATTTCGTGGCCGATAATGTCCTCTGGAGCATGAAATCGGCCGATGCCAGCGATGATTTGCCGCGTTCCATCCCCGAGATCTACCTGGAGCTTTAGGAGCTTGCCCGAGCCCTCGACCCTTTCTGCGGCTTCAATCTTACCGATTTTTATTTCCAGTTTTTTAAAATCTTCGTAAGGAATCATGTTCATTTTACTCTCTCTCCCTTCCTTTCAGGAGGGGGAGAAAAATTTGTAATTATTTATACGCTTTTTTCGCGAAAATCGCATTCGCGACCACTGTCCCGATCACAAACCACGCGCACAAAACGATAAGATTGAAAACAAAATGCTGACCCTGGACACCAAATAAACTGTAACGCATCGCGCCTGACAAGGCGGACATAGGCAGAACTTCCCCTATATTCTGCAGCAACGCCGGCAGGTTGGAAAGAGAAAAAAATACATCACCGAGAAACCCTAAACCCAAACCGACGATGGTGGTATAAGGAGCGGCTTCTTCGTAATCTCTGGCGAACGCGGAAATAACATAACCAAAATTCAGAAACACTGCGCTGCCGAGCAAAATCACGAGCGGCAGCAGCATAACGTTTCCGCTCGGTCGAGAACCTGTCAGGAGCATGCCAATGCCGAGCAGAACCGCGACCTGGATGAGGGCGACGGCGAACCGCGCGAGAGAATGCGCTTGCAAAAATCCTCGCGCTGAAAGCGGCGAGACCGCGAGTCGCTTGAGCACGCCCTGCTTTTTATAGTCAATCAGCGAATACGACACGGTGTAAATCCCCATTTGCATGATCGCGTAGGCCATGATCCCCGCCAGCAGGAAATCCGTGTATTCGAGACCAACGTCAAACTGGAGAATCTGCTCGACTCGCATGAAGGTCAATATAAGAAAAATGCCGGCCGGCAGCAGTAGAACGAAAAATATCGCCCGCCGATTACGGAAAAATATTCGAAGAAAAGTTAGTACCAGCTGATTCATATGTAGATCACTCCTGTAGTGAGTGACCGGTCAATTTTAAAAACACGTCCTCAAGCGTGGCCTGCTCTACAGAAAGATTGAAAATCTTGCCGCTATATTTTTTCTCCCACTCGAGCAGCTCGCGCAGGGCCACTTCTGGCTTTTCTGTCTCGAGGTCATAAGTATAGCGGTCGCGCCTGGCAATCGAGATGCCGGGCAGCGATTCCAGTTCCGAAACATTGATCGGTTTGCTGCACATAAACCTTATGCGCGAAGCTACACCCAGCGAAGTAATCAGCTTTATCGGCCGGTCATTGGCGACAATCTTGCCCTGGTCCATAATCGCGACCCGGTCGCACACGATTTCTGCCTCTTCCAAATAGTGCGTGGAAAGTAAAATTGTTAAACCCTCTGCCCGGAGTTCCATAAGGATGTCCCAGAACTTTTGTCTGGCTTGCGGATCAAGACCAATCGTCGGTTCATCCAAGATCAGCAATTTCGGCTTATGGATGAGTGCGCTTGCTAGTACAAAACGCTGCCTTTGCCCGCCGGAAAGATCTTGAAAACGCGAGTCCGCGACTTTTTTTAAATCGAATTTGTTTATCAAATCCTCCACCGGCAGCGAATTTTTATAAAAACTACCAAACAGCGCCAGCAGTTCCCGCAAAGTCAAGTATTCAAAATAGCCGGAGGCCTGAAGCGCGATGCCTATTTTTCCGCGTACCGCGGACGGCTCTTTGTGAATATCGACATTCAAAACCTTGATACTGCCGCTGTCTGGCTGCCTGAGACCCTCGAGCATCTCAAGCGTCGAGGTTTTACCGGCGCCATTGGGGCCAAGGAGGCCAAAAACCTCTCCTTCTTCCACCCTAAAGCTAACGCCTTTGACAGCCTGGATCTTGCCGTAGGATTTTTTCAGATTCTGAACCTGGATTACTTCCATGATTTTGGTCGGGTTATATTTGGCTCTTTGTCGTATTTTGGGACCACAATGGTTTTGATTTTTCCCCCTGGAAACTCGGCAAGCGGTATACCCAAAGCATAGCTTAAAGCGTTCGCGGTTGCGATTCCTGTCCTAGTAGATGAAAACCCGCCTGGCCCTGGATTGACCAAGATCTTTTCCAGATCGCGCAATTTAACACCCTGTTTCTTTAATAGCTTTGCCGTCTCTACCAAAAGCGATTCAGAAATTTTTGGCGTGTATTTTTCCGCTTTAGCTACCGCGCGGCCTGCAGTCCAGAGCTCGAGTTTGATATGTCCGGGCTGGGTAGTATCGATAACGAGCTGCATATCTAGAGTTTGCTTAATTCTTCCCGAGCCACCGCCCTATCATCCCAGGGCGTCTCTATCCCGTCAACATTGAGGCTCTGTTCATGACCTTTGCCAGTAATAATCACCAAGTCATTGGGCCTTGCGCGGAACAAAGCGAATCTGATCGCTTCTCTGCGGTTCGGCATGATGAAATATGAATCGTCGAACATTTTCTGGCTGATACCGAGCGCGATCTGATGACAAATCTGATCAAGCGACTCTGAGCGGTTGTCCTCGCGAGTCAAAATGACCATGTCAGCGTAGCGGTCAGACGCGCCTCCCATGAGCGGCCGCTTTACTTTGTCTCTTTCACCCGCACTGCCAAATACGTGGATGATTCGTCCTTTTACCTTGGGACGCAAAAAACGCAGCAATTTCTCCAGCGCGTTCGGGGTATGCGCAAAATCAACCATGACGGAAAATGATTTTTGACTCGGGATGATCTCTAAACGGCCCGGGATATTTTTTACGGCCGAAAGTCCTTTTTGCATGGCTGGGGCTTCCAAGCCGTACGCTGTGGCAACACCAATCGCCGCGAGGGCATTGTAAAGATTGAACTGGCCAGAGAGATTCAAGGTTACGGGAAACGACCCGGCAGGTGTATGCGCCAGAGCAGACTGGGAGACAAGATCCTCTTTGATTCCATCGGCCCAGATCTTGGCCGATGGATCTAGTCCATATGTCACAGGCTCTTGTTTTTTCAGAGTCCCAGAAAAAAAACTAAAACTCTTATCATCCATATTCAGGATAACGTATCGGGCATTTCGAAGAAGCTTGGCTTTAGCCGCCATATACGAAACGAGGTCGCGGTGGTAATCGAGATGCTCGTGGCTCACGTTTGTCACGACCGCGGTTTCAAACCTTATCCCCCACGTCCGGTACTGATCAAGCGCGTGCGAGGTGATCTCTAGCACAACATATTCCGACCGCGCGCTGACTGCCTTGCGCAGCAGTCTTTGCAAGCCAAACGAACTCGGTGTTGTAGTGTGAAGGCCGGTGCCATAAACCTTGGAACCGATCTGCGCGTTGACCGTGGAAAGGTGAGAAGTATTTTTTCCGGCCGTTCGCAAGATACTGGCGATCATGTTTACAGTCGTAGTCTTTCCGTCAGTGCCAGTTACGCCAATGACGCGCAAGCTGCGGCTGGGAAAACCGTAAATAAAATTTGCCAGCGCTGCCGCAGCAAGGTGGTAATAGTTTATGAATCTTTGGCCGAGGATCTTTCGGAGAAAGGAAAGCATGGTTACTGTTTAGCAAGCGCCCGCAGCGCGTGTCTTATTTTTTCTTCAGATTCTTTTACATCATACGGTACTGCGCTTAAAGCCTCCCGGGCCTCGGTGCGCGAATACCCGAGTGCCATGAGCACATCAATCACGTCAGTATGAACTGGCGCGTTTAACTCTTCTGGAGATGATGCGATTTTTTCTTTGAGTTCCAAAATGAGCCTTTCCGCGGTTTTGCGGCCCACGCCGGAAACCTGGGTAAACAGGGAAATATCTTCGGTGACAATGCCTTTTTTTATCGCGTCCAAAGTTCCAACAGACATGATTTGCAAAGCGGATTTGGGACCAATGCCGGAAACACCCAATAGCTGCTCAAAAAATTCCAACTCATTCAAGGTCGAGAAACCGTAGAGCGCAAGCTGATCTTCTCTGACATAGGTATAGGTAAACAGCGAAGTTTTTTGCGCGGGCTGCACATTGAGCAAAATTTGCGTGGTCACAAACACCTTGTAGCCGACATGGTCAGTCATGACAATGATGAAATTCTTGCGAATGGCTTTTATTATTCCGTCCAAAAAGGAAATCATATGCCTAATATTAGCAAAAAAAAGGGAAAGGCGCTCTGATGAGAGCGCCTTTTGGCTTAGTCGTATGTGAAGCCGCGCTTCAAAGCGTGGCCGCAGTTATCTGCCGGGCAGAAACGGTTAGCAAATGCCTTACCGGGAAGGGCGTCGTAGACGGCGCCGCATTTCCTTGATGTGCACCGCCAAACCTCAACGCGTCTTCGGGGACTGCTATGGCGTCCCTTATCTCGCGCCCGCCAACTGTGCGACGGTAGCATACTAAACCTCCTTAGTTATCCGTAGTATACGCCTATTGAGTCACTCTGTGTCAATCTGCTATGCTGAAGATTGGTTATGCGATTTAGATTACAATCCAAATTCCAACCAACCGGAGACCAGCCTCAGGCAATTGAGAAATTGGTTCAAGGCGTGAAAAAAGACCACGATTTTCAGACTCTTTTAGGGGCAACTGGTTCGGGAAAAACTTTTACCATGGCCAATGTGATTGCCCAGATTCAAAAACCTACCCTCGTCATTTCTCACAACAAAACCCTGACGGCGCAGCTCGCCTCCGAATTTCAGGAATTCTTCCCAGAAAACGCCGTGCATTATTTTGTTTCCTATTATGACTACTACCAGCCGGAAGCCTACATTCCGCGCACCGATACCTACATCGAAAAAGAAACAGATATCAACGAAGAAATCGACCGGCTTAGGAATGCCGCGACCCAGTCGCTGCTCTCCCGCAAAGACGTGATCATTGTCGCGTCAGTTTCGTGTATTTACGGGCTAGGCAACCCGGCCAACTACCTTGAGCTGTCGCTCGAACTGCAAACCGGGCAGGATTATAAACGCGACAAGCTGCTGAGGAGGCTCGTGGACCTCCAGTATATCAGAAACGACGTGGACCTGAGACGCGGCAGTTTCCGGGTGCGCGGCGATGTTCTCGAAATAGTGCCCGCCCATGAGGACCGAATCCTGAGGATGGATTTTTTTGGCGACACTTTGGAAAAAATCTCGGAGTTTGACGCGCTCACAGGAGGCGATGAAAAAACCTACGAAGCATATCGCCTGTTTCCAGCTAAACATTTCATTACGTCACAGGACAAAATCCAGTTGGCCGTGGAAAATATCAGACAAGAGCTCGAGGGTCAGCTGAAAAAATTCAAAACGCAAGGCAAGCTTCTGGAGGCGCAGCGTCTGCAGCAGCGCACCAATTTCGACATCGAAATGCTTACGGAAACAGGTTACGTAAATGGCATTGAAAACTATTCAAGGCAGCTGGATTTCCGCAAACCAGGCGAACCACCATCGACTCTGCTTGATTATTTCCCTGATGATTTCCTCCTGTTTATCGACGAGTCGCACATAACGGTTCCGCAAATCCGCGCCATGTATGAGGGTGACCGGTCCCGCAAACAAACCCTGATTGATTATGGATTTCGCCTTCCCTCAGCCATTGATAACCGCCCGCTCAAATATCAGGAGTTCATGAAAAAATTGCAAAACACAATTTTTGTGTCTGCCACGCCCACTGATTACGAGACTGGTAAATCTAAACAAATAGCGGAGCAGCTCATTCGCCCCACAGGCCTTCTTGATCCAGAAATTGAAATCAAACCCACCAAATATCAGGTCGATGATCTCATGGAAGAAATCCAAAAACGCGTCAAAAAAAATCAGCGTGTGCTGATTACGACGCTGACCAAGCGCATGGCCGAGGAACTCTCCGAATATCTGAAAGAAAATGGCATCAAGGGACACTATTTGCACAGCGAGGTGGATACCTTTGAACGCCTCGAGATTCTGCGCGACCTGCGGCTTGGCGTTTATGATGTCATAGTTGGCATTAACCTCCTGCGCGAAGGCTTGGATCTGCCTGAGGTCTCGCTCGTGGCCATTCTAGATGCGGACAAAGAAGGATTCCTGAGGAGCAAAACCTCGTTTTTGCAAATCATGGGACGTGCAGCGCGCCACAGCGAAGGGCACGTGATCATGTACGCGGACCGCACGACCGGCTCGATGAAGGAAGCCATCACCGAAGTGGAGCGGCGCCGAACGATCCAGGAAGAATACAACCAAAAGCACGGCATCACGCCCACGACCATTCAAAAATCAATCAGCGAATCGCGCTTGGCCGGCGCCAAAGCCGCCGAAGATCAAACCAAGCCCGAGTTTGACATCTCGAAGCTGGACAAAAAAGAGGTTAGATATTTCCTCGAGGAACTTAAAGACCGCATGGATCTAGCGAGTAAAAACCTTGAATTTGAAAAGGCTGCCATGCTGCGCGATCAGATTATCGAAATCAACAAATCCTTAAAGCGCAAAAAACACAAACTATAACTATTGGGAGGAAAGATGAAGACACAGACGGGCGAATTCCTTATCGGATTGATGCTTACGGCGACTTTTGAAGAACTGGATTGGCAAAGCAAGCGCCACGAGCCGACCGATATTGAAGGACTGGTGAAAGTCTTTGCCAAAACCAGCGAGGCCGAAAAAAAAGGTATTTCCTTGAACCTTTTTCCTTTACAAGATCCTTGGCACTAACAAAAATCCGGACCTCGGTCCGGATTTCGCTTTATACTTTGGCGATAGCTTTAGCCAGCCGGCTTTTCAGCCGCGCGGCTTTATTCTTTTTGATCACGTGCTTCTTGAGGGCTTTGTCGAGCTGGGCATAGGCATTCTGCAGAGCCTTGACCGCGTCGTCTTTTTTCTTGCCAGTCACGGCTTTGCGCACGGCTTTGACCGCGTCTTTATATTTGGCAATGGTTACAAGGTTGACCTTGTGCTTCCTGGCGCTTCCGCGCATTGCTTTCGCAGCTGATTTTATTGTAGGCACAATAGTTAATTCAAAAATTAAAAATCAAAATGTAAAATAAAGAATAACAAAAAAGGATTAAAGAGTCAATAGTGGTTTCATTATCAGTTATTTCATCAACTATAGATTGATTTTCTCCATTTCCTCCCAATTGTCGCCGGCCTTGGCGTCGACCACGAGAGGGACCTTCAGCTTATAAATATTTTGCATGATTTTCACGATATCGGGAACATATTTATCTATTTTATCTGCGGCGATTTCAAACACGAGTTCGTCATGGACTTGTAAAAGCAGCCGGCAGTCGTCACGGGAAATTAATTCCTGCTCTCCCAATTTATTCATCGCCATTTTGATAATGTCCGCGGACAGCGACTGAAATGGCATATTGATCGCGGCCCGTTCCGCACCAGAACGCACCTGAAACTGCGACGAATTTATTTCGGGCAAGAATCGCAGTCGGCCCAGTTCATTGCGCACGTAACCGGTCTTTTTGGTTTCCTCAACCACTTCATCCAAATATTCCGCCAGCCGTTTGTAGGTGGCGAAATATTTTTTGATAAAATCTTCCGCGCTGCCCACGGACACGCCGGGGATGCGGCTCTTCAGGCCATAAGCTGACACGCCATAAAGCACGCCGAAATTTATAATCTTGGCAGACCGGCGCATATCCGCGGTCACGTCTTCCGGGTTCTTTACATCAAATATTTCCTGCGCGGTTACGGTATGAATGTCGCGGCCCAGCTGGAAAGCTTCGATCATCTTGGGATCACCGGCCAGGTGCGCCGCCAAGCGCAGTTCAATCTGCGAATAGTCGATAGAGACCAATTTGTAGCCATGGTCCGCCACAAAGGCTTTGCGCACCTCGCGGCCAAGCGTGGTGCGGATGGGAATGTTTTGCAGGTTCGGATCAGAAGACGAGAGCCGGCCAGTGGCGGCAATGGTCTGGTTGAAACTCGTATGCAGCCGGCCGGTCTTTTTGTAGACCAGGCCGGGCAACGCATCAAGATAAGTATTTTTCAATTTTGTTAGCTCGCGCCAATCAAAAATCAAATCAACGATCGGGTGCAGGCCGCGCAGCTTCTCGAGTTCGGTGGCGGCCGTGGATAGCCCCGTTTTGCCTTTTTTCAGATCCTCAGTTGGAATCTCCAGTTTATCGAAGAGAATTTTCTTGAGCTGCAGGGGGCTGCCAATGTTGAACTCTTCTCCCGCCAGCCTCCAGATTTTTTTCCGGACGTCATCCGCGATCGCTTCCGCCCGCTTGGATAAATTTTTCAAATAGCTGCTATCTATCCTGATGCCGCGATGCTCCATTTCTGCCAGAACCGGGATGAGCGGCATTTCGATTTCATAAAAAATTTTGTCGAGATTTTTGGCTTTCAGTTCCTTTTCCAGTTTTTGTTTCAGGCGCCACGTGCAGTCGACATCCTCACCGCAGTAGGCGGCGACGCGCGCGGGATCAACCGCAGACATATTGATTTCGTTTTTGCCTTGGCCGATGAGGCTCTGGATCGCGATCTTGCGGAATCCGAACTCGTTAAAGGTCAGGGTATCAAGATCAAACGCCCGCGCTCCGGGGTTGAGCAGGTAAGCGGCGATCATGGTGTCAAAATCAATTCCCTGCAAATTTATTCCCGCTTGCCTGAGTACTAAATAATCATATTTGATATTGTGGCCGATTTTTCTGACCGAGGCGCTTTCCAGGATTTTTACCAGCTCGGGTCCCAAATAATCTTTCAAAACGTAAAAAGCTTTCCCTTCCTGCCAGCCGATACCGAGACCCAGCAGCTCGGCCTGGACAGGATGCAGGGAAGTAGTTTCCGTATCAATGGCTATCTCTTTTACGTCTATTAATTCCTTGAGCAGAGCATTGAATTTAGCTTTTGTGTCCACCAATTCATAATTGCTTTTCAAAACTTCGCCTTCAACATCAATCGTCTCCTCAATTACCTGCCGACTGCGGGGAATCTTATCAATCAAACTGCGAAACTCCAGCTCCTGAAACATTTGCACCACTTTTGATTCCTCAAAATCCGCGAGCTCGGCCTTGGCTAAATCCAGCCTGATTGGCAGGTCGCGCACAATCTGGGCCAGTTTCTGGGAGATTTCTGCGTCCCGCTTGTGCGCGGAAAGCGCCGTCAGAATTTTGGGTTTCAGCCCCGAAGTCTCCGGATGCCCGACCGCAGCTTGGTAAACCCCGGCCAAGTTTTTAAATTTTTGCAAAAGCTCGGTCGCGGTTTTTTCACCGATCCCTTTAACCCCGGGGATGTTGTCCGAGGCATCGCCCCGGAGCGCTTTGTAATCCACGATTTGTTCCGGCGCCAGCCCATAGCGGGCTTCCACTGCCTTGCGGTCATAGAGGATCGTTTCGGTCAGGCCTTTTTTTGGGGCAAACACGCGGACATTGTCATCAACGAGCTGAAGAGCATCAAGATCACCGGTAAGAATCACCACCTCAAGATTTGGCTGCGCTTTACCGAGCTGGGCCAGAGAACCGATAATGTCGTCGGCCTCGTAACCCTCCAGCTCAAATACCGGCACATTCATAGCCTGCACTAATTCTTTGACGCGAGGGATCTGGGAATAGAGCTCGGCCGGCGCGGCAACCCGGTGTTCCTTGTAAGCTTTGTAGAGCTTGTCGCGAAACGTGCCGCCCGGCAGATCGAAAGCCACGGCGACATAGCGCGGCCCGAGCTCCTTGAGCGCGCGCAAAAACAAAACCGTGAATCCGTAGACGCCGTTGGTGGGTTCCCCGGCTTTGGTCGACAAATGCGGAATGGCGTGAAAACCGCGGTGCACCAGGGCGTTGCCGTCAACCAGCAATAAAATGTCTTTTTTCTGAGCCATATTTCTAATTTTAACCCAATTCCATACATAACGGAACGGCTCAAGCAAATACTTGAGCCGTTCGCGAATTTCATTAATTCGTTTCTACTCTTCGGTTACTCGCCAGACTTCGGCCAAATCCGTCAGCCCCTGCGCTGCTTTGAGGATCGCGTCCTGCTGCATAGTGGTCATACCAGCGGCAGTCGCGGATTTTTTTATGTCCCGGGTGGAAGCGCCCTCATAAATCAGTTTCTCGATCGATCCATCAACCGCGAACACTTCAAACACGCCAATCCGGCCCTTGTACCCGAGTCCGTGGCAGGCTTTACAGCCAGCGCTGTGATAAAATGCCAAATGTTTTGGCAACCGGTTTTTTGGAACATTCGCGAGAACCAACTGGACGCGCGACAGCTCGGTGTGATCTGGTTTATAGATTTTCTTGCACTCCTGGCAAATTTTTCGCACGAGCCGCTGGGCAATGAGAGCGTTGAGGGCTGGAGCCAGAGTCACGGCTTTCACCCCGAGATCCATGAGCCGCGGAATGGCTCCGGCCGCGTTATTGGTATGCAAGGTAGAAAGGACGACGTGCCCAGTGAGCGACGCGCTGGCCGCGGTTTCCGCTGTTTCGAAATCCCGGATCTCGCCAACCATGACAATATCCGGGTCCTGGCGAAGAATAGATCTGAGGCCCTTGGCAAAATCCATATGCGCGCCGTAATCGATTGGGGTCTGAGTTATGCCTTCGATCTTGTATTCCACCGGATCTTCAAGCGTGATGATTTTTACGCCACCGCGGTTAAGATATCGCAAAAACGCGTAAAGAGTAGTAGTTTTGCCGCTGCCAGTAGGACCAGTCGTCAAAATCATGCCGTTGGGTTTATCGAGCTCTCCTTGCAAGATCTCCAGATCACGGACAGAAAGACCGAGCTGTTCAATATCAACTGTGACGCCCTCTGTCCCCAGGACGCGGATCACGATTGATTCTCCGTAAGCAGAGGGAAGAAGAGACACGCGGAGGTCGATCGGCTTTTGTGCCGTCACGACTGTGATCCGGCCGTCCTGCGGCATAGTGGTAACATTCAATTTTAAATTTGCTGCAAGCTTTATACGCGAAAGCAGATGAGCATACGCGTCAAGAGGTAGCTGAGCGGTGTCTTGGAGCACACCGTCCACTCTGAACCTGATGCGCAGATGTTCTTTCTCAGGCTCTAAATGAATGTCAGAACTATTTGCGGCCAGAGCCGCGGAAATTATCGTCGCGAGCAGTTCGGTGGTTTCCGGCAAATCTCGGGCTTTGGAGAGATTTTTCAGTTTTTCCAAGGAATCTTTGTCCCTGCGAATCTCGATTTCGCTATTGTGTCTCACTGGCGCGACCAGAATCCGGTTGTATTGCTTGAGCGCTCCCTCAAAAGCGCTTTGTGACACCAGATACTGCTCCACCTTCAACCCCTGCTTCTGTAAATCGGTCACCAGCGATCGCAAATCTTTATTTGAGGGGTCCACGAAACCAAGCTTTATTATTTTTTTTTCCTTATAAAATGGTATTGCCGCAGCCATCTTCGCCTTTGGCTCCGGCACAGTCAGCAGGGCCTGCTCGTCTATGGGAAAATTGCGCAGATCAAAATACGGCAGCTGCATTGACTGGGCAACGCGCGTGGCTTCGTCTTCCTGAAATTTACGATTCAGTTCTTTGAAGACTTCTTTTATTTTTTCCGCTTTTTCTTCCGGGGTTTTTATTTTTTCTTGCATAACAGGGCAGCAAATTTATTATGTTTGCAGTATATCTCACTTTAAAGGCCGCTAGCAAAACCCCGACTAGCATCGGGGTTTAGACTGCGATCTGAGTTTTGACCCGCTGGAGCTTTTCAAGAACGTCTTTTTCAAGATCCAACAGGTTAACGCCTTTTACCGTAAACTTGCCAAGCGCGCCGTTCAACATCTGGGCGGAAAGCGCGGGAGCCAAAATTTGCGCCTTAACACTGGGGTGCAGATGGAAATAACCAACCACCTCCTGCGGCGCGATTTCCGCAAGAAACAAAATGATCTTTGCTCCCGCGAGGCTTGCCACCAGCTCTTTCATTACGCCAAAAACGTCTTCGGGCTTGCTGGAGGTTTTCTCAATATCAGAATGGTTGACGAGTGAATACACAACGGAAAGCTCTGGAACTTCCTTGAGTCTCGCCAAAGCCCTGCCCCACAGCTTGAGGAGCGCAATGCTCTTGGTTTTATAAAGTTCTCGGATGATCTCCTGATGTTTGCCGCCTTGGGCAATAAGCTGAGATGCCTTCAGGAAAGCCCTAGGCGTGGTCTTGGCATGCTGGAAACTGTTTGTCTCGGCAATAATACCGGTGAGCAGACTGGTGGCGATATGCTCGTCCATGAGCCCGCTCTCAAACTCTTCGATCAAGCCGGCGACGATTTCCGCCGAGGAGGTCGCGGTCAAATCAACGAGATTAATCTCGCCGTAATATTCATTGTTGGGGTGGTGATCAATGTTAACGATTGGAGTTTCAAAAAATAAATCCGTATTCTTCTCATAAATGTCTCCGAGATTGTCCAGGGACGGGCTGTGAACAGTGATTATCAGATCATAGGGAAAGCGGGCATTCTTGAAGCTAACATCGTTTTGCGAAAATCTCCCGTTCTTTGGTTTAAGAAAAATTTCCACTCTTTCCGGCCGCGCTTCGTAGGAAAGCTCATCAAGCGCGGCATTCGCAGTGCTGACAGAAATGACGAAACTCTGCGACACTTCCAGCTCATGCTTGACGGCTGACAGGTGAGGAAGGAAAGAAAACTGCTCCAGGCTCTGGGCCGAAGTCGCGATTTCCGGCTCTTTGTCGAGTTTTTTTATAAATAAATATAGAGCCAGCCCCGCGCCAACAGCATCTCCGCTCGGGTTAGCGGGCATGGCGATCAATATTCGGTTAGCCTTGTTTATACTGTCAAAAACTGGCTTGGATGCGGTTTGATCCATAAATTCCCTAATTAATTATCTGATCAATATACAAGGGTGGCTCCCCCTCGTCAAGAGCCTCATCTTCTGGTAAAATAATCGTACTCATGCGCAAAATAACAGTCTCGGCCCGCGCCACCAAACAGCTTGGACAAGCGCTCGGAAAGCGAATAAAACCAGGACAAATTCTAGCTTTGAGCGGAACCTTGGGTTCTGGGAAGACGACTTTTGTGCAAGGGTTCGCCCGCGGTCTCGGGATTCGCCACAAAATAAAAAGCCCGACCTTTGTAACTTTCTATTTTTATCCCATTCCCAAAACAGATTTAACCCTTTACCATTTTGATTTATACCGGCTAAAAACCCAGGCCGAACTCCGGGAGATTGGCTTCCAGGAAATCATCAAAAATAAAAACAGTGTCACAGTAATCGAATGGCCGGAGAAAGCGAAACGCATCCTGCCGGCCAAAACGAAATGGATTTATTTCAATCATGAAGGTAAGCACTCCGGCATCAGAATCATCCGCGGCGCCTAAATCACTCGCGCTCCTCGCAACATTTGGCATTGCCCTGTCTGCCATTGCTTTGGTTTTAGCGATAAGCACCAAACCTCTGGCGCTACCCAAAAAGGCTGCGGCCGATTATGATAATGCTCCCGCAAGAAAAATGCTGCAAAACGAGATAGAAATGCTTGTGATTTCGCAGGCAGAGAAATCAACTACGATAAAAGGGAGCCAGCTTCTGTCTTGGCAGAATGGGCAGGTGTCAAGCGCCATGCCGAAAACGGATACTTCTCTTATCCATTATGTTTACGCGCAAACAAACAGCAGTCATCCGTGGTCCGCTTACGACAGCAGCGCTGTGGTCAAGGGTCTTGATTGGGAAGACGGCGCAATCGGAGAATGGCTCCTGCAGCAGCGCGGCTCGCTTAACCTGGAGGCACAAAACGCCGAGCTGGTGATTGAGGATAACAAAGCCGTTTCTTTTCAACCGCACCAAAACGGTTATACGCTGGAGCTGGGCGACGGCGCGCGAACCATAAAAGAAGCGTTGATAGCCGGACGTGAAGCATTATCACTGCCGTTGCTGAGCCGGCAGCCGGCAGTGAAGCTTGCGGATCTAAACCACTTTGGCATTAAAGAACTATTGGCTGTCGGTAAATCGGATTTCTCAGGATCGTCTAGCGCGCGCATCAATAACATCCGGGTCGGGGCGTCAAAATACAATGGCGTGATCCTTATGCCGGGCGAAGAATTTTCTTTCAACAAATATTTAGGACCAGTGGACGCGGAAAACGGGTTCAAACCAGAACTCGTCATCAAGCCTGAAGGCGCAACCCCCGAGTTTGGCGGAGGCCTCTGTCAGGTTTCTACCACAGCTTTCCGGGCCGCGTTCTTTGGCGGTCTGCCGATAACGCAGCGGCGCAACCATTCGTACGCGGTAAAATACTATGAATGGATCGACGACGACGCGCCCAAGGCTGTGGGACTCGATGCCACCATCTATGCACCCTATCAGGATATGAAATTTGTCAACGACACGGCCGGCGCCTTGCTTATTTGGACCAGAATCGAGGGCCATCGCCTCTATTTTGATTTTTATGGCACGAAAGATCAAAGACAGGTCGCGGTCGACGGACCGCATCCATACGACCGCAAGCCTTCCGGAGCGATCAAATCCACGGTGAGCCGCAAGGTAACCAAGGATGGCAAAACCGAAGAGGTAACGTTCCGGTCCGTTTATATCCCGCCCAAGGTCGCGGAACAAAGTTTTCAGTTGCCTGCCTCGCCAGCAACGTCTCCGCCGCCGGCCACTCCGCCGTTGCCTGTTACTAATTAATTTTTAAAATAACTCATGAATTTTACCGCTACCACAAAACCGTTATCAGAAATCTCCAGTGATGCCCTGGTAATCTTCCTTAAACAAGATGAGACACCGCAAGAAAAGGCTCTCGATAAAATCTGCGGCGGCAATATCCGCCGCCTGCGAGCATCAAAAGATTTTCTGGGCGAGTCAAGCAAAGTCCGGATCTTGTTCAACCAAGGATCTTTTCCTCGCGTCCTTTTGGTGGGCGTAGGCAAAAACGAGCAACTAACGCTGGAGAAGCTGCGCGAGGCGGGATCGATCGCTACACAAACTTTGAAAAGCTTACCGGTAACGCGCGTTTCCGTTGTCTTGCCGCAAATCCCAAAAGCTGTTCCGGCCGACACTGCCCAGACAATCGCTGAATCACTGATCCTTTCCGCGTATGAATTCCCCTATTACAAAACTTCCAAAAAAGACAAGCCCAAATTTGAGGACATTGAAATAGTCGCGACAGCCAAAGAAAAACACGAAATTGAAAAAGGGTTAGTGGTTGGACGAATTATCGCCAACGCAGTCATCGAGTCCCGCGATCTCGGGAACCACCCGGCTAATGTGGCCACACCAGAGCACCTTGCCAAACACGCCCGAGCACTGAGCAAAGAACTGCCGCAGATCAAAGCCCGTATCCTCGGCAGAGATGAAATTGCCAAAGAAAAAATGGGTGGGCTCCTCGGCGTTTCGCAAGGCTCCGATCAGGAACCGAAATTTATCATCCTCGAGTATTTCACGAAAAAATCCGCGCCCACAATCGTCCTTGTCGGCAAGGGTCTAACCTTTGATTCGGGCGGTATTTCCATCAAACCGCCGGAAAAAATGGATGAAATGAAATTTGACATGTCAGGCGGCGCCGACGTCATGGGCGTACTCAAGGCCGCGTGCCAGCTGAAATTGCCATTCAACCTCATCGGCCTCATCCCTTCAACTGAAAACCTGCCATCAGGAAAAGCCGTGAAGCCCGGCGACATTATCCAAACCAGGTCTGGCAAGACCGTGGAGGTGGTGAATACTGACGCGGAAGGGCGGCTCATTCTCTCTGACGGCCTGGACTACGCCAAAAAGTACGACCCCGACCTGGTTATTGACTATGCCACCCTCACCGGGTCAATCGTCGTGGCCCTCGGCGATGATATCATCGGCGCTTTTACCAACACAGAAAAATTGGCGACGCAGATGCAGGCGGCCGCCAAAATCACCGGGGAAAAACTTTGGCCGATGCCTCTTGATAAAGACTATGAACTTTTCATCAAGAGTGAGTTCGCCGACCTGAGAAACCAAAGCACGATCCGCTACGGCGACGCGATCCATGCCGCCAATTTCCTGAGCAACTTTGTGGATTATCCCTGGGTCCATTTGGACATTGCCGGCGTCGCCTGGACCACCAGAGAAAAACCATATCGCCCGAAAGGCGCGACCGGCACCGGCATCCGCCTCACCATCGAATTTCTGAAAAAATTCAAACGGTGATAAGATAAAACCAGATAGGACCCTTCATTTGATAGAAAAAAGTTCGACATCTAAAGAAAGGGTGGTGCAGCCGGGCAAAACCTCAAGGGCTGATGAAGACCAGCTTGATTTAACTTTGCGTCCGAAGAATCTGAAGGAATATATCGGCCAGGAAAAAAACAAAGAACATTTGATGATTTTTCTCGAGGCGGCCAAAAAACGCAAACAGCCGATCGAGCACGTGCTGCTGTATGGCCCGCCAGGCTTGGGAAAAACAACGCTCGCGCATGTGCTGGCCAACGAAATGGGGGCGCAGATCAAAATGACTTCAGGTCCAGCCCTAGAGCGCGCCGGCGACCTGGCCTCACTGCTCACGAACCTGCAAAATAACGACATTTTATTCATTGATGAAATCCACCGCCTGCCCAAGATCGTGGAAGAGGTTTTGTACCCGGCCATGGAAGATTTTGCCTTTGACATCATCCTGGGCAAAGGGCCGGGAGCCAGATCAGTGCGCCTGGACCTGCCTCGGTTTACTATAATCGGCGCGACCACCCGGGTGGGCTTGCTCTCGGGTCCCCTGCGCGACAGATTTGGCACTACGCTCCGCCTCGACTATTACCTTGACGGGGAAATAGAAAAGATTGTCAGCCGGTCGGCAAAAATTTTGGGGATTGGCATGGACGTCGATTCCAGCGCGGAAATCGCGAGGCGGTCGCGCAAAACTCCGCGCGTTGCCAACCGCCTTCTGCGCCGCGTGAGAGATTTTGCCGAGGTTAAGAGTGACGGCAAGATCAACACGGATTTGGCCAGAGAGGCGCTGGATATGCTGGAGATTGATTCACTTGGCCTGGATCGCAACGACCGCTTGATCCTCCTGGCGCTAATTGAAAAATTTCAAGGCGGCCCAGTCGGCATCAATTCTCTAGCGGCCGCCACCAGCGAAGAAGAACAAACTATTGCCGACATCTATGAACCCTATCTCATGCGCCTTGGATTTCTGGAGCGCACACCCAAAGGCCGCGTGGCGACCCAGCTTGCTTATGAACATCTCGGCCTGCCAGTCAAAAAACCGCAAATGAATCCTCTTTTATGAAATAAATGATCATCAAGCTGGCAGCACAAATCATTTTTTATCTTCTCGTGGGCATCCTTGGTATTTACAGCATGATGATGGTTTATGTTCTTTTGCGTTATGGCAAATCCAAGATACTCAGCCTCGCGGTCTCCGCTCTTTTTTTGATCGCCATCGCCACGCTTTACGCGGCAGCGCAAGCAAATTTTAATCTATTAACTTTTCCTGAACTCGAGCTGCTATGAGCCTATCACTAAATCCGCAGTTTCTTTTTCCTGGCCAGCAAGCAGGCGAAAAGATCCATCTCGTAACGCGCAAGCATTGGGTAGTGCTGGCCAGAGATATTGTTATTTGGCTCATTTTTGTTGTTATCCTCTTTGGGTATGATTGGTTTCTGGTTCCGCAATTCCCTTTTCTTAGGACGCCCGAGGCCGCAAAGATCGCCAATTTGATAAAAACGGTTTACCTTATGTACGTGATCGGTGGACTCATGGCTTTGTGGGTGCTCTATTACCTGAACTATCAAATCATTACCAACGAGCGAATCGTGGATGTGGATCAAAAAAATCTTCTGTTTCACTCCACTACCGAACTGCACCTGGCGCAGGTCGAAGATGTGACCTCAGAGATAAAAGGCTTTTTGGGCAATCTGTTTAACTACGGCAATGTTTATGTCCAAACTGCTGGAGCCAGAACCAGGTTCGAGTTTGATTATGTTCCAGATCCAAACGCAATAGTAAAAATCATTCTTGATCTTTATCAAAAGATCCCGCCCGGGGCCAAAGGAGAACCTAAATGACAGTCGCTGTTTCCGGCGGGTTTGATCCCATACATAGCGGACACATAAATCTCCTGAAGGGCGCCAGAGAGCTTGGCGACCGGCTGGTGGTGATCCTGAATAATGACAACTGGGTCAAAAAGAAAAAGGACTACATTTTCATGAACGAAAGCGAGCGGAAAGCTGTTTTAGAGGCGATCAGATACGTTGACGAGGTGATCGTCACCTCCCATAGCGAAAACCCGAGCGACATGTCAGTCGCAACTGTTCTGGAATCGATCCGTCCCGACATTTTCGCCAATGGCGGTGACCGCAAGGAAGACAACACTCCTGAATACGAGGTTTGCAAACGGCTCGGGATCCAAATGGTTTTCAATGTGGGCGGCGGTAAAACCCAAAGCTCCAGCGCGCTCGTGAAAAAAGTGCGCGGCGACAAATAATCATGGCGTCTCAAGCAGTTAAAATTTTCTACAACACCCTGGCCCAGTCTCTGGGCAAAATTTTTGCCGCCGGCGTGGGACTTGTCACAATCGCGCTGCTATCGCGGTATTTGGCGGAAAAGGGTTTTGGAGAATATTCAACAGTTGTGGCGTTTTTGGGTTTCTGCGTCACTATCGCGGACCTGGGACTATACCTATATGTAGCCCGCGAAGTCTCCAAGCCAGACACTGATCATCCGAAAATTATCGGCAACGCCCTGGGTTTGCGCATGACAGCTTCTGTTGCGGTTTTGTTCGGCGGCGCGCTGATTGCCCTACTGCTGCCCTATGATCCGACAGTCAAACAAACTCTGTTTCTAGGAATTGCCGCGTTTGTGTTCGTGTCATTAAACCAGGTCCTTATCGGAATTTTTCAGAAACATCTCGTTCAATATTTGGTAGTGATTTCCGAAACTGTCGGCCGGGCAGTCAATCTGATCTTGATCTATCTATTGGTGTGGAAGGGCATGCCTATGCCTTATTTCGTCGGCGCACTGATTCTCGCAAATGGCATAAATCTGCTGCTGACCGTCAAATTTGCAAAACGATATGAAAATTTTGGAATCGCTTTTGATTTTGTGGTCTGGAAAGACATCCTCCGCACCTCATGGCCGCTGGTGTTCAGCGTTGTCCTCAACCTTTTATATTTCAAAACTGATACGGTCATTCTTTCCCTGTTCCATTCCGAGGAAGCGGTAGGGGTCTATAGCCTGCCCTACAAGCTTCTCGAGGGGCTGCTGGCCTTTCCCGCGATGTTTGCGGGACTGGTGATGCCCTTGTTGTCACAATACGCGGTAAACAACTGGGAGCAGTTTCGCCAGATTTTGCAGCGATCCTTTGACGCGCTCATTCTCATGGCTTTCCTGGTCCTTGGGGTGTTTGAATTTTTTGCCGGGCCAATCATTGATCTATTGAAAGGTGACCGAGCCTACGCGGATTCGCCGCAGCTTTTGCAGATCTTGACTCTTGCCGCGGTCACTATATTTTTGGGAACATTGTTTGGCTACGCAGTTTTTGCGGTGAACGCGCAGAAAACCATGATCAAGGGTTATCTGCTGGGAGCGATTACAGGCCTGGCGCTGTATCTCTTGCTGATTCCGGTTTTTGGGTACTGGGGCGCGGCTTGGGGAACGGTCATCACGGAAATAATTGTCGCGAGCTATGCTTACCGTCTCGTCAAAAAAACCAGCGGTCAAAATATTTCCCTAAACATCTTTTTGAGGGCATTGCCAGCGGCTCTGGGCATGGCGTTGTTTTTCTATTTGTTTGATTTCGCGTGGATCGCCGAAATAATTTGCGGCAGTTTAATCTACATCATCTTGTTGCTGCTGTTCAAGGCTGTGCCGCTCGATTTCGTCAAGCAAATCCTTCTTGTCAGGCAAGCCGCCTCTGACAAGCCATGATTTTCTTTTTCAAATTTCCTCTTGTGCCTTCATTTGGCGGAGCAGAGTTTCACACCTTGAGTCTGGCCTTGGAAATGCGGACCCGTGGCCAGCAAACCATGCTCGTCACCTCTGATCCGTATCTGTTTCGGCTGTTTGAAAAACATGGCCTGCCGAGGCTCCGCATGTTTGCGGGCTGGGAACCAACCAGCAAATGGTCGCTCCTTCTCTGGCCAGCGACCTGGCTCATTGCCGAGTTCAGGCTTGGAAAGTTAATAAAACACGCCCCGGCAGATTCAGTATTTTACTGCCAATCACTGACAGAAAAGCTTGTTTTGCTGCCTCAAAAATGTATTTTCCTCGAGCATAAAATCCCTGGCCGCTGGCTGAAATGGAATCCGCTCAAGTTCTGGTATCTGCGAAGGGCTCGGACTGCCAAGCTCGTCACCGTTTCGCAGTTCGCCAAACAAGAATTTATAAAACTTGAGGTTCCGGAGAACAATATTGAGGTCGTCAACCCCTCACTATCTGTCATTGCGAGGAGCGAAGCGCCACGGCAATCTCAATTCACCATCGGCATCCTTGGCCGCCTCGACCCAGAGAAAGGGGTTTTTGGTTTTTTAACTTCTGTGATTCCGCATCTGCCAGATGCAAAAGTGATTATTGCCGGCGACGGCTTCGAAAAAAAATTAATTGAGCAGTTTATTGATGAAAATAACTTACGGTCCCAAATCAAGCTGATCGGCTTCATTTATGATCTTGGTCAATTCTTTTTCCAAATTTCCGCGCTCGTCTATCCTACCAAAGTTCCCGAATCATATGGTATTGCAGCGGCCGAAGCGATAGCGCGCGGCATTCCGGTTGTCGCCAGCAACATCGGCGCCCTGCCGGAAATAGTTAAGCACGGTGAAAATGGCTTTCTTGTCGAAAGGCAAGAAGACTGGATCAAATATTTAACCTTGCTTCAAAACCGATAGACAACTCTCTTTATCACGTCTTTACCCATATTGGCGTTGACCTTTGCAACCATATTCATCTCACGCAGACGAAGCTCGCTGGCCACAACTGAATTTGTGAGCTGAACCAGCAGGGTTTTGCTTTTTAGGCTGACAGCTGTCGCGTCTTTTTCCAAAGACAATTTCTGAAGCTCCGCGCGATACAAATCGAAGACCTTAACGATTTCAATTTGCTTCGACAGATCGTCTTTGCGGGAAAATTTGTCCCTGAGAATGTTGGATAGGCTGCGCATTATTGCGGTTTAGCAATCACTCCTGCTTTTACATTATAAAGCTGGGCCGAGGATGGCAAATGATCTTTTATATCGCTCGGTTGCGCCGTGGTCAGGAATACTTGCTCAAAACCGCGCAGAAACTCGGCCAGTTGCCTCTGGTGAACTCCGTCAAATTCAGAAAACACATCATCGAGCAGCATGATCGGATGCCTGCCAAATTTTTCCATATAATTTTTTTCCATGATTTTCAGGGCCAGGGTAACACTGCGCAGCTGTCCGCGCGATAAATACCCAACCGCGTTGCCGCTGCCACCGATTGTCAAAAAATCATCACGATGCGGTCCCACTGCGGTGGTGAGAGTCTCGCGCTCCCTTGCTTTTGACTCACGCAATTTACGCAAAAAGTCTTCTTTGATGGGAGCGCCGCTGAAGCGATACTCGAATTTTATACTTTCAATATCTGGCGAAAATGTTTTCAAAACCTGACCAACTGATGTGTTCACCGCTTCTATAAAATCTGCCCTGGCTCTTGTTATTTGGCTGCCATAATCAGCAAGCTGTTCGTCCCAGACCTCAAGATGAGAATCATTCACGCCGCTCTGAGCAATAGATTGCAAGGCTTGATTGCGCTGCCTCAGCGCTCTGTCATACCGCATGATCGCGTGTTTGATTTGCGCACCAGCACTGCCCAAGACTTCGTCCAAAAAGCGCCTACGGCCCGCTGGTGAATGCGTCAGAAGGTTTAAATCCTCGGGAATAAAACTCACCGCCGCGGCCCGGCCAGCATACGATGCTCTATTCATGGTTTGGTTATTGATTCGAAATTTCAGCGCTGTACGCTCATCTTCGCGGGTTCCAAATACTTCAAACCGTTCATCGTCGGCATTTCGCAGCTCAATCGCTACCCTAAAGAACTGTTCGCGCTCTAGCATGAGTTGCGACAAATGGCTTGTGGGGAAGCGGCTCAATGTCAGGCCAAAATATATCCCCTCCAGAAAATTTGTTTTGCCGGCGCCATTGGGCCCGAATAAAACAACAAAACCTTGATCGAGCATCAAATCAAGGTTTTGAAAATTCCGGAAGTTTTGGTAATTTACCTGTCTTACAAACACATCATTTTTAAATCTTGATTGGCATAACAATGTAGAGGTAATTTTCTCTCCCAACCGGCACAATCGCTGCTGGAGAGGAAGAACTTATTGCCTTCAGAGTGACGCGTTCATCCGCCAAATTACTCAGGCACTCTAGAAGATAGCGGTAGTTAAAAACAATGGTATTTTTTTGACCGGCAAACACCGCGTCTACACTGATCTCACTGTCGCCGACCTGGCTGGATTGTGATTTTATAACAATCTGTTTATTTTGTGGGTTTAGATCGAGCTCAATATTCTTGTTTTCTGAAGTAAAAAGGCTAGCTGCCTTGAGAGATTGCATGAATTGTTCCTTATCCACCTCAGCTTCAGTGGAATAATTTTTGGGGACAATTTGTTTATAGTCTGGATATTGCCCTTCGATGAGCCTCGAGACAAGTTCGACATCAGGCGCTCGAAAACAAATCTGCCCTTCACCTAATAATATTTCCACTATCCCAGACCCCACTATTCTGGCCAGTTCATTTACCGCTCTTGCCGGAACTATAACTTGTTTCGGGGTTGTTATTGGTGCGGTAAGCTTCACTTTCCCTTCCCCGAGGCGGTATCGATCTGTGGCGGCGAGAACTAAATCGCTGCCATCAAAAGAAAAAAGTACTCCTGATATTTCTGGCTGCGTCTCTGAAAAAGCCGCCGCAAACGTTACCTGCCTGATAATCTTGCTGAATTCTTTTCCATCTACCTTGGCAAAGTTTTCATCTTTTATTTCTGGAATGAGTGGAAATTCCTCTGAAGACAGTCCTTTGATATGGGTTTGGGCTTTTTCCGCTTCTAAAAATAAAGTGTGGTTTTTGCTAGTGATGGTTATTTTATCCGCGGCAATGTTATTTACGTAATCATTAATTAATCTTGCCGGAACTGTAATCTCTCCTTCTTCTTCGATTTTGCCACCCACCCAGGTATTGATCGCCATCTCCAGGTTTGTGCTGGAGAGTTTCAAACGCCCGTCTTCTGTTTTAAATAAAATATTATTCAAGATCGGGAGTGTGTTTCCTGAGCCGATTACTCGCGATGTGATTGTTAGACCAGAGTTCAGATTTTTTTTTGTGCAGACCATCTTCATAAGAGTATTTGTAAAGTTTAATTAATACAGTGGTAGTAATAAGGAGTGTGTAAATGTTTATAAGTTATTTTTTTGTTGGTTTGATTGATTGGTGAAAGATTTTTTGTTTGGTAAGGTGTTGTTTGATTGTTGATTGTCTGTTGATGAAACTTTTTTTGTGTTTTAAAAGGAAAAACTACCCAACCCTTATCCCCAAACTACCCTCAGTTAATCCATATAAATTTTGTTAGTTATCAAGCTAAGCTCTTGGCGTAAATTTTCCTTGTCTTTAGCTAAAGTTTGAATTTTATCGATCGCGTGAATCACTGTGGTATGATCGCGCCCGCCAAAAATTTCTCCAATCATCGGCAGGCTTGTTTCCAACTCCTTGCGGATAATATACATAGAGATCTGCCGGGGCATGACATACTCTTTCTTTCTGGATTGCTTGATCAGGTCATCAATGGAAACGTTGTAGAAATCGGCAACCACCGCCATGATGTTTTTTGGCGAAACTAAACGTTTTTTTGGCGAAAAAATAATATTGGAAAGAACATCTTTGATCTTATCGAGCGTGGGCTGTGTGTTGTTGAGCTGGCAAAATACCATGAGCCGATTAAGCGATCCCTCAAGCTCGCGAATGTTGGTTTCGATTGTTTGGGCGATGTATTCAAGGACATCAGGGTCCACATCATAACCTCGTTCCTGAGCCTTGGAGCGCAGAATCGCCAGCCTGGTTTCAAAATCTGGCGGCTGCACATCCGCGATCATCCCCCACTCAAAGCGCGACACAAGCCGCTCCTCAATGGCCGGGATCTCCTTTGGCAACCGGTCAGAGGAAAGGACAATTTGTTTATTGCTTTGGTGAAGCGCGTTGAAAGTATGGAAAAATTCTTCCTGGGTTTGCTCCTTGCCCGCTAAAAATTGAATATCGTCAATAAGGAGCACATCCATGCTGCGGTAAAGATTTTTGAAACCCTCACTTTTATTATCACGCACACTTTGGATAAATTCATTGGTAAATTTTTCCGTGGTGACATAAAGTACGCGTTTGGCTTCCCCGCTTTTCAGAAGCGCGTTACCTATTGCCTGCATGAGATGGGTTTTACCCAAACCTACTCCGCCATAAATAAACAGTGGGTTATAGGCCTTGCCTGGGTTTTTTGTTACTGCTTGCGCGGCTGCCGCGGCCAATTCATTGTTAGATCCGACAATGAAACTCTCAAAACCGTATTTGGGATTGAGTCCCGAGTTGATAATGTATGATTTTTGATAAGGATTAGCGGTTGTGGCAGAAACAATCGGTGCTGATGGTTCGGCTGTTTTGGGAGGTGCTTTTACGGAAAACGCGCTGGTAATTTGGTATTCAACTGTTTTGATTTCCGGGTTGATGGTGCGAATCGCCTTGAGGATATCTTGGTGGTATTTATTATGGAGCCACTCTTTGGTAAAAGTGTTTGGCACTCCGACGATGATTTTATTTCCAGCCTGTTCAAGAATCGTAGTGTTTTTGAACCATGTGGTAAAATTCGCTTTTGACAAAGTAAGCTCTAAGTTGCCAAGCACTGCTTGCCATATTTGTTTCGGTGAGTTCATTTGTGTTTAGTCAGGGGTGACTTATACTGGTTATTCTAACAAATAGGTTATCAACATGTAAAATGCAAAAAAAAGCCTTATATAAGCTAAAAAAAATTAATTATGTGGATAAGGTGTGTATAACTAGTGCATGATTGTTACACTCTTTCTAAAAGCAGCAAACTCATATATAATTTATTTATTGTTTTTCATAATTAATACCAGCCACAGTTCATGAAACGAACCTACCAACCAAAGAAAAAACATCGCGCGCGCAGTCATGGATTTAGAAAACGCATGAAAAGCCGCACCGGCCGCCGTGTTATAAGCGCCAGAAGACTCAAGAAGCGCGAGCGTTTAACCATCTAATGCTGCCCGCATCTTTTAGGCTTACCCAAGAAAAGGATTTTGCGCTTATTTATAAGAAGGGCCGCCGCGTCCAGGGGCGCAGTCTGCGGATCATAGTCGCACGCTCAAACCAAAACGTTAATCGTTTTGGTTTTGTTGTTTCTAAGAAAGATTTGCCGTTGAGCACGCAGCGCAACCGGCTCAAAAGGATTTTGCGGGACGAAGTCCGTGTTCACATCAAAGCAATCAAGGCGGGTCATGACATTGTTATCCAGGGCCGTGGCGGCGCGAAACACGCTCCCCCGAGCGAAATTCGCGCAGAACTGATACAATTGATCAGGCGATTGGGTTTAATCACATGAAAAAAATATTTATTAGCCTCATAAATTATTACCAGCGTTTTTTTTCTCCTGATCACAGCAGTTGGGGAAAGGCAAAATATCCCTATGGCTACTGCCGCTTCAGTCCGAGCTGTTCAGAATATGCCAAGCAAAGCATCGCCGCAGATGGGATCCGCGGAGCGGTTAGGGCGATCCTGCGAGTCCTGCGCTGTAACCCGCTATCAACCCCCGCGTATGATCCAATAACCAAAAAGGCATGAACATTTTTCATATCATTCTCACCAAGCCTTTACTAAATCTTTTGATTTGGTTTTATAATGTTTTGCCGGGAAGCGATATCGGCCTCGCGATTATCGCGGTGACACTGCTGGTGCGATTGCTGCTGTTTCCATCGTTCCAAAAATCTCTCAAGGCGCAAAAAGAATTGCAGCAGCTCCAGCCCAAGCTTGAAGAAATCAAAGCCAAACACAAGGGCGACAAGGAAGCGGAAACCAAAGCGATCCTCGCTTTTTATCAGGAAAATAAAATTAATCCGTTTTCCTCCTGCCTACCCCTATTGGTCCAGTTGCCAATTCTGATCGCTCTCTATAGCGTGTTTCGCACTGGCCTCTCTGGCCAGATCGCGGGAGAACTTTACCCGTTCGTGACCAATCCCGGGACCATCAATACCCAGCTTTTTGGCTTGATTGAGCTCGCCAACCCTAATCTGGCATTCGCGCTTATTGCTGGTTTTTCCCAGTTTGTGCAGTCCAAACTGATGGCACCCAAAATCAAACCCAAGGACAGCACTGCGTCCATGATGAATATGCAATTTACCTATGTGATGCCGATTATTACTGTGGTCGTAGCTATGTCTCTGCCCGCTGGGCTGTCGCTGTACTGGATCATTACCACGCTCTTTGCCATCGGTCAGCAGTGGTATATAATGAGAAAACGGAACGTAAATGCATAAATATGGATGAAAAGTACGAAGCGATAAAGCAGGTTCTGCTGGAGCTTTTGGCCAAGATGGGAATCACAGCAGAGATTGAACAGCGGTTTCTCGAAGAAACCGTGATTTTTAATTTACGAACGAATGACAGTGCTATGCTGATTGGCCAGCACGGCGCAAATCTGGGCGCTCTACAATACCTCGGAAGACTGCTCGCGTACAAGAAACTTGGCGAATCGGTTCAATTTGTTGTGGACGTGGAAAATTATAAAAAATCCCGCGAAGAGTTTTTGCGGGAGCTCGCGAGACAAGCTGCGGCCCGGGTCAGAGAAACAAAAGAGAACCTGCTTTTAAAACCGATGTCAGCCTACGAACGCAGAGTCGTGCACGCGGAGATTGGAGCGCTGCCGGACATCATGTCAGAATCAATTGGACAGGAGCCAGAGCGCCGCGTGCTGATCAAGCCGAAGACGGCGAGCTAAAGATAGATACAAATGGCAGAGAATATATCAGCCAAAATAAAACTGCCAGGTCGTTTTTAAAATAAGAAACGTCAACAAGAGAGTGCAGAACAATCATGGTCATGCCGGCCGCGGCAGCCAGAGCCAGGCCGCGATATTCAGTTCGCGCCAGGGCGCGGATTTTTTTTGCGAACAAAATGAGCAGGCCGAGCATGCTGAGCAGTCCCAGCAGCCCGGTCTCCAGCCAGAAATTGAGAAAAAAATTATGCGGGTAGTTTTGCACGACCCTGTCCGGTCCTAACGGGTAGCTTTTGTAGGCCTCGCGGAAACCCATGAGACCCACGCCTGTCAGAGGATGCTGCTTTAGGATATCCGCCGCCGCAGACCACAGCACATAGCGATTTTGTTTCGATGGATCGTCAGCGCGCGTCAGCTCCAGCAGTTTGGCTCGGGAAAAAGGAATCGCCAAAACTAAAATAGCCGCGGCAACAATCACCACAAAACTTTTTTGCAGGTTTTTTCGAGTAACAGAATTCATTACGAGAAATCCGCCAATGGTAGCCACAAAGGCGAGCCATCCTGCCCGGGAAAAGGTCAGATAAAATGCTATGGCGCCGAAAATGATTGCGGCCCGAGCCAGTTTGTTCTTGTATCTTTTGATGATCAGCATGGCAAGCAATGGTCCCAGCACCAAAGCAAGCGCGTTGGGATGATTTAGAAGCGAAACAATGCGCCGTGAAGCCACATCCACAGCCCACCAGGACGAAGGCAGGTTGGCGAGAGTAGCAAACTGGTAGAGCCCGAAAACCGAAAGGTACAAAACAAGATATGATACGGCACGAAACGCATTTTCGAGTTTTTCCCGGGTATCAATAACGACCCTAACTAAAAAATAAAACAGGACAGCTTCAAAAAAATAAGCCTTGAAGATCCCCGCGGCCCTCACAGTATCCGGCGCCACAAATACTGAGATCCCCGCGGCCAGCAAAAAGAGAAAAATGAAAATCGAAACCGTTTTATCATTGCGAGGAGCTGTGCGACGAAGCAACTCCGAGATTGCCGCGCGCCCTTGCGTTCGCAATGACAGAATAATCGAAAAAGACACCACCGCAGCCATTGTTAAAATAATGGCCTCAAGAAAGGTCGCGGGAATACCAAAAACTTCGAACCTGATTTGGTACGTCGGCAAAAGTAAAATAATTAGGTAGATCCCCAGCTCCCTTTTGATTATGGACAGTATAAGGAAAAAGAGGAGTCCGATGGCGATGCCGAGCTCAAACATAGCTAAGGAATTTTTATGGTTACTTCGTTGCTTTTGCCGCCAGGAGTCTTAGTATAGATGCTGTAGCTTCCGGCTCCGGGTTTTTCCGAGGCAGCCCAGTTTAGAGTGTAATGGTAAATGCCTGAGAAGCGCTTTTTGCTCACTGTTCCGGAAAGTTTGGTTTCGATGCCGGCGGCGCTGCGCCGGTAAAATTCGACCGCGTCAGCGCCCATGTCATCTTTGGCCTCGAGCGTGACATTGGCCGGGAAATTTAAAACCTGGTTGTCGAGGGGCTCAAGAAGCAAAAGCGGTTTACCGAGCGCGAAATTTATAGCGCCAATTTTTTGACTGGTGCGGTTCCCAGCGGTCTGCACCTGCACCGTGATCTGGTGATTGCCGTCCACATGATTTTCGGAACCCGTATATTCATAAGGCGCGGATGAATCCGCACCAAGCAGGCGGCCGTTTAAAAGAAATCTGACTTCGTTGATTTGCAGGCTCGCGGCCACCTCAGCGCTAAACCCCCACGGCACCGCGGTTACGGCCGGCGGGGTTTTGATATTGATGCTTATAGTGTTATCGGTTCGAGGTTGCTCCGTGGTGCTGCCGTCCGGAGGATAAAAATAGCCATTGGCTAAAGCCCAGAACCGGACCGGGTCTTCCCACGATGGGTTGTCTGGCTGTTCTGAGCGAAGCACGGTGAAAGGCTGCAGAACTCCGTTTATATTGGCTACAATGTGCACGTCATCATATTCAGCCGGGATGTTAAAACTCGCAAAAATTTCTGTTTTTGTTTCCGGAGTATGCGCGGTCGGCAGTTTTCCGGAAACGCTGTCAACGGCTATTTCCGTGATTCCTTCGGGCCTCGTGAACTGTTCCACTGGTTTGCCCTCGTGAGCCTTGATCATGAATTCTTGCCAAATCGCGGCGGCCACAAGAGAGCCGGACGCGCCCCCTTTCATGGCGGAATGATCATTGTTTCCCATCCATACGCCCGCGGTCAATGACGGAGTGTAGCCCATAGTCCAGGCATCGCGGTATTCCTGAGTAGTTCCGGTTTTGGCGGCAACTGGCCGGCCAGGAAGCTGCAAGCGATTGTTTCTCCCGAAAATGTAAACACGCGAATCATTGTCAGACAAAACATGAGTGATCTGGTAGGCGATCTGTGGATCGAGAACCTCACGGCCTTGCGATTCTTTGTATTCTTCCAAAATCTCTCCTTCCTTGTCCTCGATCTTGAGAATTGAAACTGTGTCATGTTTGACGCCACCCGCGGCAAACACGCCGTAAGCGGCCGTGTGCTCAAGAAGCTTCACCTCTGCCCCGCCCAGCACTATTGAGGGACCGAAACGGGAGCGGTCCTTTAGCGTAGTAATACCCATGCTTTCCGCGGTCGCGATGGAATCTTCGATACCAGTGAGAATCAGAGTCTTTACCGCGGGAATATTTAGGGATCCTTGCAGGGCTTTGCGAATCGAAAGCGGTCCATAATTTTTACCGTCATAGTTGCCGGGAATGTATTCCTTGCCGCCAAAATCGCCAAAATTTGTAGTGACATCCATGAGCATGGTTGCCGGACTCATCCCTTCTTTGAACGCGGTTGCGTACACATAGGGCTTGAACGAGGAGCCTGGCTGCAGCGGACGAAGGGCGATGTTTACAGCGCCGTCATGATCTTCGTCAAAATAATCATGACTACCGACCATGGCCAGTATTTGCCCTGTCCTGGGATCGATCGCCACCAATGAGGCATTGGTCGCATTGTATTTATTTTCCGCGTCTGCAACGTGACGAGCCACGATTTCTTCGGCCTTTTGCTGCAGATCCAGATCAAGTGTTGTCGTGACCTTGAGGCCGTCTCGCCTGAGACTAATGTCACCGTAGGTCTTTGCCAGCAAATCCTGGATATACAAAACAAAATGCGGAGCGAGAATGCCGCGGCCAAGCTGGCGGAACTCTACCTGCTGCTTTTGCGCGGTTTCTTTTTCCTCCTCAGTGATATAGCCCTGCTGCGCCATGGCCGCGAGCACGGTGTCAGCGCGGCCGTCCAAGGTCTCCCGGTTCGGTCCAAACGGCGAATAGTACGAGGGGGCCTGAGGCAGCGCGGCGAGATAAGCCGCTTCCACCAGACTGACCTCGCGCACGCTCTTGCCAAAGAAAGTTTGCGCCGCGGCCTCGACGCCGTAAGCATTGGAGCCGTAAGGAATTTCATTTAGATACAGCTGCAATATTTCGTCTTTGGAATATTTGCGTTCAATCTGGAGCGACAGCGCGATCTCTTTGATCTTGCGCCGCCAGCTTTTTTCCAGAGTCAAGACTGAATTGCGGACAAACTGCTGGGTGATCGTGGATCCTCCCTGGCTCTTACTTGCGGTCAAAATATTAACGATTACGGACCGAATGATGCCAGTAATGCTAATGCCTTTGTGGGTGTAAAAATTTTTATCCTCTATTGCCACCGTCGCCTCTTTGACATGCTCGGGGATTTCGCTGAGATTTATGAGGTCGCGTTTTTCTTCATCGTAGAGTTCATAAAGCTGCTTCCCGTTTCGATCCAAGATTTTCGTTGATTCGATTGTCTCTCGCTCGATGAGCTTATTGGGGTCAGGAACCTGAAAAGAATAATAGGCAAACACGGAACCGAAGAGAATAAAACCCACAATGCCGGCAAATAAGCCGGCGACGATAAGTTTTTTGAGGATTCCTTTAATGCGGAAGAACCGGCCAAGCAGATAACCGATAAACGCAAAAAACTTGCGGGGCCTGGAGGCGCCTTCACGCCTCGGCCTTCGCAAGAGTGGCGGAGTAGATGAACTTTTCCAACCGCGATAAAAACTCGTCATGTGAATTTTATTATACAATAAACATGGTATAATTTAAAGTATGGATATAGACTCTCTTTTGAGCAGGCGCGTTACGGAAACTATCGACAAAAGCCATCTAACCGCCGCTCTGAAATCAAAAAAGAAATTGCGTGTGAAGCTCGGCATTGATCCGACGGGCGCGGATCTGCATCTCGGCCACGCCGTTACGCTGTGGAAGCTGCGCGAATTTCAGGACGCCGGCCACAAGGCCGTTTTTATCATCGGCGATTGGACCGCGCAGATTGGCGACCCGTCAGGAAAAGACAAGACACGACAGGGGCTCACGGAAAAACAGGTCGCAGCCAATGCCAAGCACTTTTTTGACCAGGCGCACCTCATTTTAGATAAGGCGAAGACCGAGATTCATCTGCAGAGCGAATGGTTTAAAAAATTCGGTCTCAAGGAAGTGGTCAGGCTCGCGTCCCAGGTTTCCGTGCAGCAGCTCATGGCGCACGAAACTTTTGCCGAGCGCATTGAGCATGATCAGCCATTTTTCGCGCACGAGATTCTCTATCCGCTGCTCCAGGGCTATGACAGCGTGGCGGTTAAGGCAGACGTGGAACTGGGGGCCATGGAACAGAAATTCAATCTCCTCATGGGCCGCAGAATCCAGAAAGCCTTTGGCCTGCCTGAGCAGGATGTAATTCTTCTCAAATATCTTATTGGGCTCGATGGCAAAGAGAAAATGAGCAAGACCCTGAGTAATTACATTTCTCTGCGTGATTCAGCCACAGAAATGTTTGGCAAAGTCATGTCGATTCCAGACGAATTGATTATTCATTATTTTGAACTATGCACTGAGGTGCCCGAGCAAGAGTATCTTGCTATGGCTGATGACCTGAAGAACAAGGTCTTGAACCCGCGCATGGCCAAAGTGACTTTGGGTAAGGAAATCGTGAAGATATATCACGGCAAAGATGCGGCGCAAAAAGCCGCGGATGTTTTCGAAGCCAAATTTGGAAAAAACAAAGGCGAGATTAGCGCGGATTTCGAATTAAAAAAAGCTGCTGGAAGCTACCCGATTTTGGATATCCTGGTTGAAGGCAAATTGGCTGTTTCCAAATCCGAGGCTAGGCGCAAGATCGCCGAAGGTGCAGTCGAAATTGATGACAGTAAAATCAAAGACTTCGAAGCTAAGGTTAGCCTTACAAAAGGAAGTTTAATAAGGTTAGGCAAGCGGTTTTTGAGAATTATATGAAGAGAACTATAATAATTTTAATCATTTTAGGTGTGGTAGGTCTGCTGTTTTATTTTAGCCAGTCGGGGTATAAATTTGAAGGACCAGAAAACTATCAGCAGTGCGTGGATGCTGGAGGTCAAAGTGAGAAGACTCCGTTTGGTGTATACTGCAATTACAAAGGTAAAGTTTTCTCTGGCGGTAATTTCTAATCAAATAATTCAAGTTTTTCGCCAGAGGCGATTCGGGAGTTGAATTCTTCCTTGGAAATAAATTGACCATTGGCAAGGCGGACGAGGCCGAGCGAAGATAGCTCAGTTTTTAATTTGTGTTCGCCAAATTTATCATTCTGAAAGCGTTCACGGGTGCGACTGTGAACAGATTTTGTCATTTCCTTGGTCATTTTTGCATCGAGTGAGCGTTGCAGTTTGTTGAGCAGCATGAGGAGTTCTTTGCATTTTAGGTAAAGCTGAACAATGGGTGGCAAGGATGGATCAAGCGGATAAAATCGTAAAGACTCGAGCCGAATGGGAGTAAGGGGTGTAATGCCCATTAATCCCTTTACTCCCATTAATTCTCTGTACAATGCTTTGGCAATATCTGCGCTGTCATCTTTCAATTCTTCTATTGACCCGATCGCATACCCGAGAAAATGAAAATACTCCCCTGTTGTATTCCGTTTCCATCCTTCGATGATATTTTTCGCGCCACTTCGACCCGATCTATCCATCTGATCTTTCAAGGACAGCATATTTTTGGTCCGCGGAAATAAATTCGTCAAAGCCACAGTCATCTCTTGCACGTCCACAGCTTTTTTGTAGATCAAGAGCTCTTTATATCCCTCTGGCTTTCTACTGATCATAATTTTGATTCGCTCCGCAGATGGCGAGGGCGAGGGCGTCGGCGGCGTCGTCTGGCTTCGGGATTCTATTTAGTTTCAGCAAGGTTTTGACCATTTGTTGGACCTGTTTTTTTTCAGCTTTGCCATAGTTCGTGAGATTGCTTTTGACCTGGAGCGGAGTAAACTCCCGCACTGGAATCTTGTTTTGATGCGCGCAAAGAAGTACTACACCTCTGGCCTGCGCTACCGCGATCGCGGTTTTGACATTGTTATAAAAGTACACTGATTCCACTGTCATAATATTTGGCCGGTACTTTTTGATGAGGCTGGTGAGATCTTTGTAAATTTCTTCCAAGCGCTCCGGCAAGGGACTGGCCTTGGCGGTAGTGAGACAGCCAAATTCGAGAGCCTTGAGGCTATGACCGTCTGATTCGACAATGCCATAGCCGGTCGTTGCCGTGCCGGGATCAATGCCCAGGATCCTCATAAGGTTGCGTTGGTATGAACCGCGATCACGTCTTCGTCATCCTCCAGCGCGGCGACGAGATCCTCGATTTGTTTTTTGACCTGATCGTCAGTCACATCCACCGTATTTTGTGGCTGCATAATGACCTCAGCTGCAGCAACGCTGATTCGTTTTTTCTCCAGCTCGTTTTTTATTTTTTCCAGATCAAGGGGTACTGTATAGATTTCCAGCCCCTCTTCTGATGGCCTCACATCTTCCGCGCCAAGATCAATTGCCATAAGCGAAATTTCGTCCAGATTGCTGTTTCCTTCTTTGGGCACCAGAATCTGCCCGCGCGAGGTGAACAAAAACGCGACACTCCCTTGGGTGCCCAGGTTGCCGCCGTGTTTAGTGAAAATATGCCTGATGTTTTGATAGGTGCGGTTGGTGCTGTCAGTAGCGGCCTGCACATAAATTGCAGTCCCGCCTGGGCCATAACCTTCATAAACTATATCTTCGATTGCGGCGGCGTCTTTGTCTTCGCCAGTCCCGCGTTTTATGGCCCGCTCCATCGCGTCTTTGGTCATGCCTGACTGTTTGGCGCGGTCCAGCACGAGGCGCAGCTTAAAATTGCTGCCAGGATCCCCGCTGTTTTTGGCCGCGATTGCTATTTCCTTGGCAAATCTGGAAAACACCAGTCCTTTTTTCTTGTCTGCCGCGCCTTTTTGCCTCTTGATTTGTGCCCATTTGGAATGACCAGACATCGGTTAGACGTTAATAGTTTCTCTGTACTCGGGAATCACCGTGGGTATTTTGTCAGCACTGAGCGCATTCGCGAATTGTCTGATGTTTTCCGCGTCGCCGTGCACCAGGCATATTTGCCGGAGATGTTTAGCGGTCTTGATCCAGGAGGTCAATTTCTGTTGATCAGCGTGTGCGGAAAAACCGCCAATAGCCTTGATTTTGGCTCTAACGCGCACGCTTTTATTGAATAGAGGAATCCATTTTTTGCCGTCGACAATCCTTCTGCCAAGAGTTCCCGCGGCTTGATAGCCAATCACGAGAACCGTGGATCGGGGGTCGGATAAATAGTGCTCCAGATGATAGAGGACGCGTCCGCCATTCATCATGCCGCTGCCGGCAATAATCATTTTCGGGGGCTGGACATGATTGATCTGTTTAGATTTGTCGCGAGTTTCGGCCAGTCTGAGTCCGGGAAAATTAAATAGATCGTGCGATGGTTTGTCGGTGTGCAGGTCGTTGAAAAAATCCCGGAATTTTTTAAAGACCTTAGTGACCTTAATGGCCAAAGGGCTATCAAGGAAAATGGGAATGGCAGGGATCTGGCCTTGCTCGTTTAGCTCATGCAGCAAATGCAGGATTTCCTGCGTTCGCTCCACAGCAAAAGCTGGAACCACAACCGTGCCTTTGTTTTTTATCACTTGTTTGATTTCGGTAGTGAAAATTTTTTTTCGCTGCGCGCCGGTTTCGTGAACCCGGTTGCCATAGGTTGATTCGCAAACCAGCAGATCAATGTTGGCTGGAAGTTTTTCAGTTTCTTTGACGAGCGCAGGTTTTACGTTGCCAATATCGCCGGAAAAAACCAATCGTTTACCGTCGATGACAAGCTCAATAAATGCGGAGCCTAGGATATGGCCGGCGTTATGGAAAATGGCGTAATCATCCTCTGACAGCATGATTTTTTCGCCGTAATTTACGGCCGTAAAAAATTGTTCCGCGCGGGACGCGTCTTGTTTGGTGTATAAAAGCGGGCGACCAGTTTCTTTTTGCTCAATCTCCATGATTTCGATAGCGTCTTCCCAGAGATATCTCATCAATGCCTGCGTGGGTTTGGTCGCAAAAATATTGCCGGCAAACCCCTCAAGGCAAATTTTCGGAATGCGGCCAGTGTGATCAAGGTGAGCGTGGGTCACAAGCACGTGATCGATTTCCCCGCAGGCAAAGGGCATCGGATCATAGTTTTTTTGATGGGCAAATTTCTCTCCCTGAAATAGGCCGCAGTCGACCAGAACCGTGATTTTCTTTCCCTTAACAAGAAAACTGGAACCGGTGACTTCGTTTGCTCCGCCATAAAAAGTAATGCTTGGCATAAATCAATGATAACATAAAAAAACCGCTCTTTCCGAGCGGAATTTTTTATTCAAGACTATGGCTGAGTTGGCTGGGTAGAGTCAGAGGCTGGCGGGGTCTGCGCCCCGGCTTCCTCGGGATGAGTTTCTCCTTTATGAGTATCTACATCATCAACGTCAGCGCTGCACATCGGACAAGTTGGCATGTGGTTACACCCCCTTTCAGGGCTTAACTGTTAATGTTGTTGTTTGAAATAGGGTTTCACCGCTTTCCGTGAAAGCGAAAATTCGGACCTCATATTCGCCGGGAGTTTTCGGGCCGGTAAATCGGAAATCAAAAGGCTGGTTTTTATCAGAGAGTTTTAGGTGATCAGTCAGCAAAATTACTTCCTTAAGTCTCAGAGTAGTTTGCACGGCAACGCTCACCTCTTCGCCCGGATAAAAAGGCGTCGCGCTAAGATCGGTGACTGCAATTTTTGATGATCGCGATTTAACGCTGATGCCTTTAACTGCCTGGTCTTGTTCGGTAATCGTCTGCGCTTGCAGCGGATTGGCTGGGGCAGTCTCGTGCAGACCGGCTTCCAAGGTGCCCATGTCAGTTTCGAGCACGAAGCTCAGGGTATAATCCAAAACTGGTTCCCCCAGGGGCAAATAAAGGTAATCGGCGCCAGTGTCAGGATCTGCCGGAAGCTGTTCCAGGAATTTTTCAGCAGTGAGCTCGGCTAATGCCTTCGGATAAACCTTTTTGGCGGCCAAAAATGCATTGAGCGAGTCCTGCAGAAGCTGAATATCTTTGAGGCGTTGCTCGTCGCGGGCAATTGCCGCTGTGTTAACAATGGGCACCTCACCCTTATTCAAGGGTGAGGGAGGCGGCGTTACTGATTCATCCGTTGTTTGGGGCGCTGCGTATCTCTGCCAGGCCAAGAATCCGGCATATCCCACGATTGGCGCAAAAATTAAAAAAATGAAAAGCGCGATGACGGCTGTTCTGTGGCGGCTGAAAAATGAACCTTGATCCGGCAGGTCTGTCAGATCAAGAGCCAAATCCTCGGCAGCGGTGTTTTGTGAGGGAGCGGTTTGATGGAATGCCCCTTCTATATCTGCTTCGTGCCAGCCTGCAGAGCGAAGAGCGCCCATGATTTCATTCTGGCTAAAACCGTCTTTGAGATTTTGCTTAACATATGAGGTTAATGTCGGGTCAATCATGGTTTTGTTTTGCTATTTAAAATTTTACCACATTCAGCTATAATTTCGCTACTTGGGCGTGTAGCTCAGCTGGTCAGAGCGTTCGTCTTATACACGAATGGTCCCTGGTTCGAATCCAGGCACGCCCACCATAACAATTCGCCGAAAGGCGTTTTTTATTTATACGATTGCCGCTGAAGCGACAGTGTCTTTTTCGGCAAGCCGGATAACCCTGACACCCTGGGTGGAGCGTCCGAGCGTGGAGATGGTGCCAAGAGCAGTGCGGAGAGTCTGCCCCATTCGGGAAATAACAACCAAATCTGCTTCGATGGCCTTGTCCACGATGTGCATGACGCAGATTTGTCCGGTCTTTTTAGTGATGTTCATGGTTTTGATGCCAGATCCGCCGCGGCCCTGGACTTTGTATTCCTGAAGCGGCGTCTTTTTGCCCATGCCAAACTGGGAAACCACGAGGACTTGCAAATTCTTTTGGTCAGCTGATTTTTCAATAATATCAATACTCATGATCTCATCGCCTTTCCGCAACCTCATGCCGCGCACGCCTGAGGCATTGCGTCCCATGGCGCGTACCTGATTTTCTTTGTAACGAATAGCTTGGCCTTGGGCGGTAGTCATCATGATCTCATCGCTGCCCGAGGTGAGATGCACCCATTTTAGCTCATCGTCCGGGCGCATTTTCATGGCAATCAGTCCGGAGCGGCGCACTTTCACAAATTCAGACACCTCGACTTTTTTCACTGTCCCCTGTTTTGTACCCATAAACATAAATTTATATTTACCAGCCTCACTTTTGCCGTATGTGAGCACGGCTGTCGCAAATTCACCGGGACCGAGGTTCAGGAAATTCACCAGAGCCTGGCCTTTGGCAGTACGGGAGGTCTCGGGCAGCTCGTAGACTTTGGTTTGGAACGCGCGACCCTTGTTAGTGAAGAACAAAATATCATCATGCGTTTCCGCAGAAAGGAGTTTATCAACCACGTCTTCTTCTTTGGTAGTGATGCCGATAACGCCTTTACCGCCGCGGCCCTGTTTGCGGTACGTGTCAGGCGGCAGCCGTTTTACATAACCGGATTTGGTCACCACAATGATCACATCTTCGTTGGCAATCAAATCCTCGACCTTAAACTCGCCGATTGGGGACTTCACCAGCTTGGTGCGGCGTTCATCGCCGAACTTGGCCTTGAGATCAAGGATTTCTTTTTTGATCACGCCGTCGATTTTTTTAGGGGATTTGAGAAGATCTTCGAGCTCGGCAATCAGTTTTATCTTTTCTTTGAGTTCGTCTTCGATCTTTTTTCGCTCAAGGCCGGCAAGGGCAGACAAGCGCATCTCCAGAATCGCGGAGGATTGTTTGTCGGACAGCTTGAATTTTTTCATGAGCTGCCCGTGCGCTTCTTCCTTGGTTTCTGACTGCTTTATAGTTTTGATGATCTGATCAATGTGATCCAGCGCTTTTTTGAGGCCTTCCAAAATGTGCGCCCGGTCTTTGGCTTTTTCGAGCTCAAAACGCGTGCGTCTCGTAACAACCTCGCGGCGGTGCGCGACATAGTATTCAAGAATCATTTTGAGGTTTAAGACGCGCGGATCAATACCATCCACAAGCGCGAGCATATTCAAATGAAAAGTGTCCTGCAGCTGGGAATAGTTGAAGAGCTGATTGAGGACTTTGTTGGGGATCGCGTCTTTTTTCAGCTCAATCACAATCCGCACGCCGTCTTTGTCCGATTCGTCGCGGAGGTCGCGGATGCCTTCGATCTTTTTTTCATTCACAAGCTCGGCAAATTTTTCCAGGAGCGAGGCTTTATTTACGCGGTAAGGAATCTCGGTGACAATGATGTGGTAGCTGCCGTCTTTGACCTCGATAATGTCAGTTTTCGCCCGGACCGTGACCGAGCCTTTGCCGGTCGCGTACGCGGATTTGATCGCGTTCCAGTCATAGATAATGCCGCCCGTGGGGAAATCGGGTCCCTGCACAAACTGCATCAGATCTTCGCTGGTCAGCTTTGGATCATCAATGATCGCGACGGCCGCGTCCACCACTTCGCCCAGGTTATGAGGCGGAATATCCGTAGCCATACCGACCGCGATACCAAGCGTGCCGTTCAAAAGCAGGTTGGGCAGCTTTGAGGGCAATACTACCGGTTCCTTTTTGGTGGCGTCATAGTTATCCATGTAGTTCACCGTGTCTTTTTCAAGATCAGTGAGCAGCTCGAGAGACATGGGCGCCAGGCGGCATTCAGAATAACGCATGGCCGCAGGCGCGTCGCCATCCAGCGAGCCAAAGTTGCCCTGGCCATCAACGAGCGGGTAGCGCATGGAAAAATCCTGCGCGAGGCGCACCAAAGAATCGTACACAGCGACATCACCGTGCGGGTGGTATTTGCCCAAAACTTCTCCAACCACAGTGGCGGATTTGCGATATCTGGCCGATGGCTGCAGCCCGAGCTCATTCATGGCGTAAAGAACTCTGCGGTGCACAGGTTTGAGGCCGTCTCTGACGTCTGGCAGTGCCCGGGCCACGATAACTGACATGGCATAGTCAAGGTATGACTCCTGCATCTCGTCTTCAATGTTGCGCGGCTTCAAATAACCGATATCTCCTCCGCCTGAGGCGGATGGCTGAGGTGATTTTTTCGGTTCCTCGTCACCGCTGGATTTATTTTTTTTGACACCGGCCATTATTTTGAAAAATTAATATTGCGAAGCTTTTGCAAATTTTCCCAGAGCGGGGCGAATTTTTCTTTTTCTGAAGATTCTCCGGTAGATCGGAACTGGAGGGTCAGCGCCCAGACAAGGGCAATGAATATTGCCGCGACGATGCCGGCGAATTTGAGGATTCTGATTTTTTCCGGGTATGGTTTGTTTTGCAGGTTCCTCAAAAAACTCATATCGGTTACCTTTGCGGATCGAGGACCACGACCTCGGTATTCTCTCCTTCTAAAACATTGGATTTTTTGATGGTCAGTTTTTCCTGCGGCGCTTCCTTGGTTCCGCCCAGCTCTTTGAGAAACTGATCAACTTTATCAAGGCTGAGCTTCAAACCTGCGTGCTGATAATGCATGGGAATCACAAATCGCGGTTCAATCTGGTTAACAATGGTCACCGCTTCTTCGGCGTCGCAGACGCTTTTACCGCCGACCGGCACAAACAGCACATCAATTTCTCCCAGTTCTTCAAGCTGCGCATCCGTAAGCTCTTTTTGTTTGAGTGAGCCTAGGAACCCGAGCCTCATGTCTTCCATGCGGATAGAATAAATAGTTGCGCCTGTTCCGGCGACGCCGCGGATGAACAGGCTTTTCACGTCATATTCACCCGGACAGTCCACGACAAAAGTCTTCTCATCCCCTACCGCTGCCCGGTTGTTGTAGAGATCAGATGTGGCGTTTGAAATTATCACGATATCTGTCGCGCCTCGCGGCGGCGTAAGACCAGTGTTCTTGGAAAAAGGGTCAGTGATAACCGTGAGCGGACCTGAGGAGATTTTGAAACTCGAGAGCCCAAACCAGCTTATTACCATGTATAAATTATACCCTAACCCTTGCCTTTTTTCCAGGCTTCTGATAGGATGTTTAGGCATCTGCCAAAGGCAGGCAAGTAAAAACTGAATAGTCTTCTAGCAAGACATTTAATCCTTAATTAACTACTAATTTTTAACCCTTGCGTAATTCCTCCAAAGTTTTAGGTACGCAAGGTACCTATTTTTTATGTCTATGACCGAGCAATCCATGGAGGAACTCCTCCTCCAATCAAAAATTAAGCTCCTGGCCGAAGGCGACGTCATCAAAGGCCGCATTTTGAGCGTTGGCAAGAATGAAGTCTACGTGGACGTTGACGGTATTGGTATCGGGGTCGTGCGCGGCCGCGAGCTCTATGATGATGAACAGATCCTCTCTTCCCTTCAGGTTGGCGGCGAGGTTTTTGCCTCTGTTGTTGAAATCGAAAATAAAGAGGGCAACATTGAGCTCTCTTTCCGCAAGGCAGGCCTCGAGCGCGTGTGGCAGACCCTGCGCGAAAAGATGGACAGCAGGGAGATTGTTAAGACCAAGATTTTGGAGGCCAACAAAGGCGGCCTCATGGTTAAAATCAATAACGTTGTGGGTTTTCTCCCTGTGTCTCAGCTCGCCCCCGCTCATTATCCGCGCGTTGAGGATGGAGACAAAAACAAAATTTTGTCAGTACTGCGCGGCTATGTTGGCCAGGATTTTGACGTCAGAATCATTACTGCGGAGCAGCAAGGTGAAAAGCTGATCGTATCTGAAAGAGCGGTCATCGAAGGCGAGCTGCTGCAGAAGATCAGTAAACTGGCGATCGGCGATGTGGTAGAAGGTGAGATTACTGGGGTCGTTGATTTCGGAGCATTTCTCAAATTCGGCGATGGGCTCGAGGGTCTCGTGCATATTTCTGAGCTGGCTTGGCAGCGGATAGAAGATCCAAAAAATATCGTAAAGGTTGGCGATAAAGTCAAAGCTCAAATCATTGCAATTGATAACGACCGCATCAGTCTGTCTCTAAAAAGGTTGCAGAAAGACCCGTGGGAAGACGCGGTAAAGAAATACAAGATTGGGCAGACCATTCGCGGCAAAGTTCTCAAGATTGCTCCTTTCGGCGCGTTCGTCGAGCTTGACCCGGAAATTCACGGGCTTGCTCACCTTGGCGAACTCTCTACTGAGAAACTCATTGACGCCTCCCATGTCCTCAAAGAAGGCGAAGAAAAAGAGTTTCGTATTATTTCCATTGAACCCGCGGATCACCGATTAGGTTTGTCTCTCAGGCCGCCCAGAGCCGAAGGCGCGGTTGAACCGAAACCAGCTCCGACGCCCGATGAAGGCGGAACCCCGACAGAAGAAACCAAACCTGAAATCGCACAAACCCCGGCATAGTACTCGTGTCATGCCAAACTTGATTTGGCATCCAGAAACAAAATGAAAAGCTATTATGTCTACATTTTGGCTAGCAAGCGAAATGGTACTTTGTATACCGGCGTTACGGATAATCTAATCAAGCGAATATGGCAACATAAGAATGACCTTGCGGAAGGATTCACAAAGAAATACAAAGTCCATATGTTGGTGTATTATGAAGATACGCCAGATGTAATGAGTGCAATAACCAGAGAAAAGCAGCTCAAGGCGTGGAAAAGACAGTGGAAAATTGATTTGATCGAAAAAAATAATCCGGGATGGCGCGATCTTTACAGTGAATTGATAACTTAATAAAATCTGTCATTCCAGCCTTCGCTGGAATGACAGATTTACGGCCACGTGGTGAAGCAGCTAACACAGCGGTCTGCAAAACCGCCATTCGCGGGTGCAACTCCCGCCGTGGCCTCCAATGCCCAGGTGGTGGAACGGTATACACGCAACACTTAAAATGTTGTGGCCAAAAGCCTTGTGGGTTCGAG
>Ga0155844_131_pt1 | contig 41771 bp, 44 predicted proteins | sample RifCSPlowO2_01_FD_107498 | JGI IMG/M metagenome (GOLD analysis project Ga0155844, IMG submission 107498) | Candidatus Doudnabacteria bacterium RIFCSPLOWO2_01_FULL_48_57
TTGCCGCGCAATCCTTACGGCGTGGCAAAACTTTATGGGTATTGGATTGTTTATACTTACCGTGAATCATATGGCATGTTTTTGGTGAATGGCGTTTTATTTAACCACGAATCGCCGCGACGCGGTGAAAATTTTGTCAGCAAAAAGATCACGCAAAGCCTTGCGCGCTACAAATTGGGACTGCAGGAAAAACTGGTCCTCGGAAACCTGGACGCCAAGCGTGACTGGGGATACGCCAAAGAATATGTGGAGGCTATGTGGCTGATGCTGCAGCAGGACAAACCGGAAGATTTTGTTATCGCGACCAGTGAAGCACACACCGTGCGAGAATTCGTTGAGGAAACCTGCAACGTTTTGGATATTCCTCTGGAATGGAGAGGGGAGGGCGCCGAGGAAAAAGGGATTGATCCCAAAACCGGCAAATTGATCGTGGAGCTCAACCCGCATTTCCTGCGGCCAACGGAAATAAATATTCTGCAAGGCGATGCTGCTAAAGCCAAACGGATTTTAGGCTGGGAACCAAGAGTGAAGTTTAAGGATCTAGTGAGGATTATGGCCAAGTACGACCTTGAGCGCTACCAAAAAGGCGATGACAACATCCTCATCGACAAATAAAATTTTAGTCGTTGGCGCTGGTGGTTTTGTCGGCCGCCGGCTTTCTTCTGTGTTAAAAAAAAGCGGACGAAAAATTGTTGCTGTCACCCGCAAAGATGGAGATCTTGCCGACCCCCGGTTTTGTAAAAAAGTTTTAACAGGCATTGATACTGTCTACTATGTAGCTGGTGCCAAGAAGAATCTGCGTTTTCATACCGCTCATCCATTCCGGTTCGCCTCTGATAATGTCTTACCCTTCGCAACTTTTTTAAATGCTCTCGGGAAATCAAAGGCAAAAAAAATTATATACCTTAGTTCAACCATTGTAGAATATGCGGAAGACAATATTGCGGACGGGTATGTGTTGGGAAAAAAAATAAATGAGTTACTGCTCGCCGTTTTTAGTCGTGAGTTCAAAATGGATGTAAAAGTCATTCGCTCCGCGCCGATTTATGGCCCGGGCGACAATTTTGACCCGGAGACTGCCAATTTTATCCCCGCAACCATCATCAAGGTGGCCAAAGCGAAAAACAAAGTCGAGGTTTGGGGGCAAGGCAAGCGCAAGCTGCAATTCATCTATATTGATGATCTCACGGCCAATCTGATTGCAGCGGAAAAAGCCAACGAGGGTTTTTTTACAATAGGAAACAACGAAAATTTTAGCGTAAATGAAATCGTGAGGATGATAATCAAGCTATCTGGAAAAAAAATCGCGATAAAAAACAATTTTAAGGAAGATGATAAACCGACCAAGCTGAGTAAATTCCAAAATATTGTCAGGCCCAAGTTTTCCCTGGCAAAGGGGCTAGCTGAAACTATAAAATACTATCATGGCTAAGACGCTGGTGATCATCCCAACCTATAACGAGCGGGAAAATATAGCCAAGCTCGTTGAATCAGTAACAGGGCAAAACCTTGGCCTTGATATCTTGGTTGTTGATGACGGGAACGATGGTACAGACCAGCTTATTTTGGAATTGCAAAAAACCCGCGAGAATTTATTTTTGATTCACCGCTCTGGCAAGGGCGGGCGCGGTTCAGCGGTCATCGAGGGGCTCAAATACGGGCTTGAAAAAAACTATGACTTCCTGGTGGAGATGGATGCGGATTTTTCCCATGATCCCCAGGCGCTCGGGGAGCTGCTTGCCAAAGCCGCCCCTGATACGGTAGTAATCGGTTCGCGGTACATGCGCGGCAGCAAGATCGTCGGCTGGCCGCTTTCACGCCGCATCTTTAGCAAATTTGCCAATTTTTACGCGAGCGTAGTGCTTGGGCTTGGGTACAGCGACTACACAAATGGCTATCGAGTGTACCCGGCAGCGCTGGTCCGCAAGCTTGATTTGAATGCGATTCGCGCCAAAGGATACATTGTGCTTTCTGAGTTGTCGTTTGCGCTATCCAAAGTGGGAGCAGAATTTGCCGAGGTGCCGATTGTTTTTGTGAATCGGGCGCGCGGCGTGTCCAATTTTTCCCTCAAAGAAATCAAGGAAGCGTTTCTGTCTGTAGTCAAGGTCAGGTTTGCCGGTAAATGGCTCGAGCTTCTTGTGCTTGTTCTGCTGTCCTTGAGTTTTTTTGTGGGGCTCGCGCACGCGCTGCCTTTGACAAATGTCATTTCTGACGAATCACCCAATGTGGGCGGGGTGCTGCGCGCGCTTGAGAACAAAACTGTTTTGCCGGCAGTGGGGGATGTGCCGTACGCGACCGTGACCTATTTGCTCAGCTATGTGTTTGTCGCGGCATATCTGGCACTGGCCTGGCCGTTTTTTGGATTTGATCTAGCCGCGCTCAAAGAACAGGTAGTGGATAATCTCTCGTCGGTTTATCTCGTTACGCGCGGCTCAAGCGCTGTTCTTGCAATCATAGCCGCGGCTCTGCTGTATAAATTTTCGCGGCGCGCGAGTATCACCGTGCTCGTGATGACGAGCATCATTGTCACTGCAATGTTTCGCACCACCAAGGTCTGGGTGTTGACGACAGTGCTCACGCTTGCCTCGCTTTATTATCTCTACGCGGCGATTACCGCCAAATCGCGGCGAGCGATCTTTTGGTCCATATTGTTTGCCGCGTTGTCGCTGGCCAATTTTCCGTTCAATTTTTATGCCGTCGGTTTAGCGGTGGCAGTGCTGCTGTTCGTGTTTCGCCGTGAACGGCAATTTTATGGCGTAATATTCAAATCTGCGCTTGCCGGGACTGCGGTTGTAGCTGCGGTTACGGCCATGAATTGGCAAAATATTCTCGACCAGGTCGCCACGATCTTATCGAGTCCGGCAGCCGGCGGTATTGATCTCGGCGGCACGCTGGCTTCGTTTTGGCTGTATTTAAAACGGACGGTCCTGATGTTCCCGTTTTTGCTTATGCCGCTTTTGTTTACGCGCGGTATCCGCGATCGCGTGCTGTTCTGGCTCTCCCTTCTGTACCTCGCTGTTTATTTGGCCGCCATCAGCATAGTGGCGCCCTGGGTCAGCTCGGTTGATCCGTTTTTGCGCTACCTCGTGCCGGTGGCGTTTTTCCTGGGACTCATTTTGGCGAGTCTCGAATTTCGCTGGAATAAAATCCTAGCAGTGAGCGCAGCGCTATCGTTTCTGGTTTACGCGCTGACGCTTTGTTATCTTGCGCGGCCGACCACCTACAACCTGGCCGCCGATTGGGCCGCAGAGAGTCTAAATTCGGAACGGGTGATTATAGTCAATGACGTGTCGCGCCTGCAGTTTCCGCTGAACGCAAAATCTGCCGCGCTTCTCGAAGAGCGATTTTGCTCGACAAGGTGCAGACAAACCATTGAGCGCAATCTCGGCGCTGACTTTGCGTCGTTGGTGGTGGATGCGCGCCGAAAAAGAGAAGATTTTGACCTGCCGGCGCAGTATTACCTTTTTACCAATGAACCGCGGCCAACGCACGCCAAGCAAATTTTTGGATCAGCCGCCCCTGGCGAGCATTTCAGCATGGACAACAAACTCGGTCTTTATTTTGATTTTGATTATTACCGCCTGAAAAATTTGGGCGAAGCGATTTATGTTTACGAGATAGATTAATTACTCAAGAGCAAGCTTGGTATTTATTCTACATCTATATGCAATTGCATATAGATGTAGAATGATTTGAGTTACAACTTGAAGAAAAAAATCATCGAGCGCAGGATCCCGATCGCCATCAAAGCCAAAGCTTTTCTCATTGTATCCTCCAAAGAATTGTTTGCTCCCTTTCCCGAAAGGTAGCAGCTGAAATTGTCTCGACATCGGGATGTCAAATTCCAGAAACGATTTTGGGTACTAGAGTATTCAGGCTAGTGAAATACTAATGTCCTGTTCATTAGTACCCAAAGTTGTTTCCAGAACTCCTAAACTCTTGAGTTAGTCCAGAGCTTGGGAGTTGAAGGAAGCGGCGAACCACTTCCTTCGGAAAATTTACCGCTGATGAGCCTTTGCCTTGAAAATTTCAGGATCGAATCCTTTTTCAGTCAAGGCGGCCACGAGGAATTCTCTCACCTTGTCGGCCATATTCAGTTCGCGGAGCGGAGCGAGAATCACCGTGAGTTGTTTGATTTCCTCGTCATCAAATGGCTCGACGGCTTCGAACTGCTGGCGATGAGGGGCAGTGATCGCATTCACTGATGTAATCAACGTATTGATTACGCCCAGTTGAGTGTTAACATTCGATCCCCAGCAGTGCATCGATAACCGTTCAACTCTGTCCGCTAAACTGGTACGAAAATTTTGAACGGCCTGATCTGCCAATCCCACCGTGTTAACAACGGACTTTAACATACATCCTCCAGTTACAAATATGTCTAGACCCGTCTAGACCCTCGACTCACTCGGGTACACCAGCCTTATTGCCAGTCACCAGATGAGCATCTTGGGAATAATAGTTACATCCAAATTGCTCATCTTGTGAAAAATAAAAGCTCTCGGCAAAGAGAGCATGGATTCCGGATCAAGTCCGGAATGACAAGGTGACAGATGTGGCTCGCTCTCTTTTAACGGGTGTTTTATATAAGGGAATAAATGTGCGGTGTTAAAACTGGATTCCCGCCGAATGGCGCGGGAATGATCTTACAATCATTTTAACCATATATCTTACTCCTTTTTGGCAATATTGTCAAGACTTTCAACCAAAAAAATGGCTTGAATAAGCCATTTTTGTCGCCATCTTTGGCTACAGTTAGCCAAAAGCTACTGCCCTTTACCGCTGAGCATGATATTGATGGTTTTAAGCACGATGCCAAGATCAAGAGGGATGGAGCGATTTTTTACATAAAACAAATCATACTGGAGTTTTTTGAAAGCATCCCGGGTAGATTCGCCGTATTGAAAATTTATCTGGGCCCAGCCAGTTAGCCCGGGTTTTACGAGATGACGTTCGTTGTAAAAGGGGATATCACGCTCCAGGGTTTTGACGAATTCGGGACGCTCAGGCCGCGGGCCGATGAGCGACATCTCGCCTTTGATGATATTGATAAACTGCGGGATTTCGTCCAAACGGACCTTTCTCATGAATCTTCCGAGGCGTGTTACTCGCGGATCGTTTTTTGAGGCCCACTGCGGCCCGCCTTCTGCTTCAGCGCCTACCCGCATGCTGCGAAATTTTACCGCGGTAAAATGCCGGCCCAGAAACCCCACGCGGTTTTGTTTAAAGAAGATCGGTCCCGAAGAATCAAGCTTGATCGCGACGGCAATGATCGGCCAAAAAGGGAGGGAAACTATTAGGCCGACTGTGGCCAGCAGCAAATCCGTGGATCTTTTCAGAAATTCATAGATGCCGTTTTGCCCTTTCGCGATGTTTTGCAAAAACCAGATGTGGCCAATGCCGGTCACTGGGATTTTCCCAGTAAGCTTTTCATAAAAATCCGGCAAATCATAAAATTGTATGCGCATTGATAAACTGGAGAAAAGATTTTGCACAAGCTCTGGAATAGTTCTCGGGTCAACGGCAGTTATTACCGTACTGATGCCATGGTCGCGGATGATTTTTTTTATGTCAGCGGTGGCATCGTAAATCGCGACTCCGGGAAACTCGGAAGCCATTTTTTGACCGTTGATGATGGCCGCGATGCGGTAGCCAAGCTGTGGTTTTTTGAAAATTTCGTCAACAAGCTCTCTGGCTTCATCTTTCATGCCGATCACCAGAATATTTTTGAGAAACTCTGGCCGCTGCACAAAGGCGTTGTACCAAAATCTCCAGAGAGAAAATTGGATCGAATGAACACCGATCATGATGAAGAACACCAGCTGCGGTTTGATATGAAAGAGATTGTCCGTGAGAAGATAAAAATACGCGGCTGCCATCGCAAAACTCACCAACAGATTACGGAGCACGCTGTTATAGAACTCGACATCATTTTTCGTTGCCGCGATATCATACAGACCATTGATGTAGTAAACTGCGCACCAAACGAGAAACAAAACAGTGAATGGCAGAAAATGCATTTCCCAGATATTTTGTGTTGGTATCTCCCGATAACGCAAAAGTAGCGTCAAATAAAGGGACATATACATAACCAGCAAATCCCCAAAAAACAAGATGGTTTTTTTCAAATTTCCTAACATATTTTGCTAATTATAGCAGAGCCAGTTACTGTTGTATAATCGCACAGATTGGCCCGGGATGAGAAAATGGTTTTGACGCAAATGTTAAAAGGTCGTATAATAAATTTATGGCGGATGCAATTGATTCAGCCTTAGAAACAAAAATTTCCTACAAAATACTAAAAATTATTTTGTATGCTATTTTACTCACTCCGATCTGGCTCTGGAGTGCTTTTTTATTTCCTTTTATCACGAGCAAAGTAATTTATTTTCGGCTTCTCATAGAGATCGCGCTTGCGATATATATTCCTCTTACTCTGCTGCATCCTTCTCTTCGGCCAAAAAGGAACTGGCTCACTGGCGTGGTTTGGATATATATGCTCATCATGTTTGTGACTGCGATTTTTGGCGTAAATTTTTCGAAAAGCCTTTGGGGAACGATCGAAAGAGGGGAGGGGATCATCACCATGCTGCATTTTGCCGCTTATTTTACAATGCTACCGACGGTGCTGCGTACGCGGCGTGACTGGCAAAAATATCTTACGGCAGTGGTGATTGTTGTAACTTTTTTGGGATTAATCGGTCTCGTACAGCTGTCATGCGGTTTAGAGAAAGAAGGGTTTTGCCGATTTGCTCCGCCAATGCAAGGCACGCGTATTTCTGCGACGATCGGCAACGCTGCTTTTTACGCGGCGGTCATGCTATTCGGCGCTTTTTTGTCTTGGTTTATGGCAGCGGAGATCAGCAATAAATTGGCAAAGCGGTTGTTTTTCGTGGCGGGGTTTTTCAATGCTTTCATAGTCATACAAACTCAAACCCGCGGCGGTGCAGTTGCTTTATACTTCAGTGTTTTTTTGGTGATTTTGTTTTTGATTTTTAGAGGACAAAAAAGATCAGTCAAAATCGCCAGCAGCGTCGTGGCCATATTCATGGTATTAGGTCCGTTTATTTTGTTTTTGAAACCAGCATCCTTGCCAGATCCGATTGAAAACATTGTGGTTGTAAAACGTTTGAGCAGAATCTTCAAAACAGACACGACAACTCAAAATCGTCTGGAAACCTGGGAGGCCTCGTGGAAAGGCTGGCGGGATCGCTTTATTCTCGGCTATGGCTACGAAAATTATAATGTCGCGTTTAACAAATATTTTCCGCCATCCATATTCAAAAATCAGGGCAGTCAAATCTGGTTTGACAGAGCGCATAACACAGTGCTCGACATAGCGGTAACTACTGGAGTGTTTGGGATTGCAGCCTACCTGGGAATTTTTGCCATGGCGTTTTTTGCTTTACTTAAAGCTTGGCGCAGAACTGTTATCTCGCCCGTGCAAACGGTTGTCCTCACTGCCCTGCTTTTTGCTTATTTCATTCAGAATTTGTTTGTTTTCGATACGCACGCCACGTATTTGTTGTTCTTTTTAGTACTCGGATTTCTCGCTTATCTGACCATCGGTTATGGGGACCCTGTTGCTTCGACCCCAAAAGTTTATAACCTTGGGTACATGCCTACTGTGGTTGTGATTGTAATGGCAATCATGAGCATCTATTTTATCAATCTGCAGCCAGCGTCAGCCAACTATTTTACGACCGAGGGCATCAAATCCGCGAAACTAAAGCAATACCGCTCAGTGCACGGCAATTTCAAAAAAGCCCTTTCGTATGGAACCTATATGGATGAAGAAATCCGCCAGAGGCTGTTTGATTACGCTGCGGAATCTTCTGCAAGCGGAGCGCTCAGCCCGCAGGAAAAAAAAGATCTCTACAATTTTGTCGTTTCTGAATTTGAAAAAAATATCGCGCAAGCCCCCCATGACGTTAAAAATTATCTTTATCTAATGAACGTTTTCAATATCTCCGCGGCTGAGATCGGCAACGTCGACCGGGTTTTTGAGCTTGGAGAGCAAGCTCTCAAGCTTTCGCCGACCCGGCCGCAGATCTACACAGAGCTGGGACAGGCCGCGTTTCTCAAAGGCCGCCAGGATCTTGGCCTGGAATATTTCAAAAAAGCGGTGGATCTGAACCCGCAGCCAAAAGAATCGCATCTCAACTATATTTTAGCCGCCGTGCTTTCCAAACGAGCGGATATCGTAAATGAGGAGTTTAATAATTTACGCCAGCTCGGACATACCTTGACCGCTGAAGATCATGGGCTGATTGCTAACATATATGGGCAGGTCTGCGACGTCAGCGCCGCGCGCGCGCAAATCCAAACCGCTGTTTCTCTGGAGTCGAAATACAAAGTCCAAGGACAGAATTTCATCGCCGAGCTTGAAAAAAAATGTTTAACACAAAATAAATAGCGATATGGCATTTGCCTCCACTGACCTGAAAAAGATTCTGGTCACCAATAAAATAGTCGAAGAAAAAGATCTTGACAAGCTAGAGCAGGATGCTAAGGAAAAAAAACAAACCCTGTCTGGCTATCTGGTCACGAAGAAAATTATTCCGGAAGACAAACTGACCAAGCTCGTGAGTGATTTTTTGAAGGTGCCGGTGGTGGATCTGACCGCTGAAAAAATTCCTCAGGATGTGCTGAAGATCATTCCCGAACCGATCGCCAGGCGGCATCAGGTAATCGCGTTCCGCAAGAAAAACAACGAGCTGGACCTCGCGATGACAGATCCCGAAGACCTGCAGACGAGGGAATTCGTAAAAAAGAAAACTGGCTTCGTCATCAAACCGTTCCTAGCCACTGATTCCGGCCTGGAGGCGGCCTTGACCCAATATCACTCCAATCTGAAGGCTGAGTTTGAGAAAATTTTGACGTCTAAAAAGAACGACGTCAAAATGGACGACAAGGAAGAGGGGAGCCAGCTGGTAAAAATGGCGCAAGAGATCCCTGTGGTGCGCGTTGTGGATACTTTGCTTGAATACGCGATTTTTGAAGGAGCGTCTGACATTCACATTGAGCCGCAGGAAAAGGAGGTCACGGTTCGTTATCGCATTGACGGCATTTTGCACGACGTGATGACTTTGCCAAAGGTGATTCAGCCGGCGCTCGTGGCCCGCATCAAGGTTTTATCAAACCTCAAGATCGATGAGCATCGGCTGCCGCAGGATGGGCGGTTCAAGATTCAAACAGATCAATACAATATATCATTCCGCGTTTCCACTATCCCGATTTTTGACGGTGAAAAAGTCGTGCTGCGCCTTTTGGATGAGGGGGCCAAGGCTGTTACCTTCGAGGAACTCGGATTTGCCAGATCGGCTTTGGATATCATCAAAGGTAATCTTTCCCGTTCGCATGGCATGACACTCATCACCGGTCCCACCGGTTCAGGTAAATCCACCACCTTGTACACTGTTCTTTCTATGCTCAATACCAAGGGCGTGAACATCAGCACTATTGAGGACCCCGTTGAGTATCGGATTTTTGGCGTCAACCAAATGCAGGTCAACCCCAAGATCAGTTTATCGTTTGCCATGGGCCTGAGGGCGCTTCTCAGGCAAGATCCAAACATCATCATGATCGGTGAAATCCGCGATAAAGAAACCGCAGAGGAAGCAGTGCACGCGGCCATGACCGGGCACATCGTGCTTTCGACTCTTCATACCAACAACGCGGCCGGCGCGATTCCGCGTCTTTTGGACATCGGGGTCGAGCCGTATCTTATAGCCTCAACATTGAATACGGTTGTGGGCCAGCGTTTGGTAAGAAAAATTTGCCAGGACTGCAAAGAGATAAAAAAGATCGATGATAAAACCGCGGAAAGCCTTTCGCGAGATTTTGACCTCGATTCCCTCGTGGAGGTTATGAAGCGCGAGGGAGTAGAAAAAGTCAAACGGGTTACGGACCTTGATTTTTATGAGGGTAAAGGTTGTGAAAAATGCAATCATACCGGTTACAAAGGCCGCATGGGTATATACGAGGTACTGAACGTCTCTGAGCCCGTTCAAAAATTGATCGTATCGCAGGCAACCACCAATCAGATTCAATCGCAGGCGGTTCAAGAATCAATGGTGCTCATGTGGCAGGACGGTTTTATCAAAGCGCATCAGGGATTGACAACAATTAACGAAGTCTTGAGAGTGACAAAAGAATAGCATGCCGCAATATACATACACAGCGAAAAATCGCGAGGGCCAGACGATCAATGATAGCGGCGAGGCAGAATCGCGCGAAGCAATGGGACAGATTCTGCGCGGTCAGGGATTACTGCCTACGCAGATCGAAGAAAAACGCGCCAAACGCGAATTCGGCTCTATTTTTTCAATGCTTGGCCGCGTTTCGCTCCTTGAGAAGCTGACTTTCGCCAAAAATCTCGCTGTAACTCTGAAGGCCGGCTTGCCTGTGTCGCGCGCGCTGGTTGTGGTAACCAAGCAGATGTCCAACCCTTATTTCAGCCGCGTCATTGCTGACATCGCGCATAATGTCGAATCAGGAAAAACTTTGTCGGAAAGTCTTGGCGCGTATCCCCGCATATTTTCACCGATTTTTGTCAACATGGTAAAGGTTGGAGAAACAAGCGGCGAGTTGGATGATACCTTACAGTACTTGGCGAAACAAATAGGCCGCGATTACAACCTCATCCGCCGCACCAAGGGTGCAATGACATACCCGGCCGTTGTCGTGGTAGCCCTGCTAATCATTGGGTATTTAATGTTTACGTTCGTGTTGCCAAAACTCACCGCTTCTTTTGCTGAGTTTGATACTGACTTGCCGATTTTGACCAGAGTTATAATAACCACGGTAGATATATTTTCGAGGTATTCAATCTTGGTGGGAATTGGTCTTGGAGGTTTGATAGCGGGCTTTTTGTTTTGGCGCAAAACACAAAGCGGTCACATAGTGCTCCACCGGTTGGTCTTAATGCTGCCAATGTTTAAGACCTTGGTTAAAAAAATCAACCTAGCCCGCTTTACAATCATCTTTACTGGTCTATTGAAGAGTGGCATGCCTATTGTCGAGGCGCTGTCTATCACCAGTAATACTATGAGCAATATTTATTACCAGCAGGCTTTGGCTGACGCTTCCGAAAAAGTCAAAATTGGAGTTGATCTTGTTTCGTCGCTCGAGCGTTATCCTCATTTGTTTACTCCGATGGTCACGCAAATGATCCAGGTCGGGGAAGAGTCAGGCACGATGGAAACGGTTTTGGAAGAGGTCGCGGATTTTTATGAGGCGGAAATTGACGATACTGTAAAAAATCTTTCATCGATCATTGAACCGATTTTAGTCATGGTGATTGGCGCAGTGGTCGGTGTTCTTGCCGTGGGTCTCATTCTTCCTATTTACAACATTTCGCAAAATATTTAAACATGAACAGGTACTTCGGATTTTCTCTCGTAGAATTGATCGTCGCGCTTGCCGTGGTTATGGTCGCGATTTTGCTGTTTGGAGTTGCGGTTTCAAGCCTCCCGGTTATTAAGGGAACGCGAAATCGGAACATTGCTTATCATGCGGCCGCGCAAAAAATCGAGGAGCTTAGAAACACGCCGTTCGCGTCTCTGCCCGGATCTGGCAGTTTCAGTTATCCGATATTGAGTTCTCTTGCCAGTTCTACGGCCCAGCTCACGGTTTCAAATTATCTCGGCGACAGTGAAATAAAACAGGCAATAGTAGTGGTTTCGTGGTTTGAAAATTCAGGCACACAAAGTGTCCGGCTCGACACCCTGATCAGTAACTCTGGATTAAATGAATAGCCGAAAAAACACCGCATTTACTCTGCTGGAGGTGGTCGTGGTGATTGGGCTGATCGCGCTCATGGCGATTTTTGTGGTGGGGATAATGATTGCCAACAACCGTTTTTTTAACAATCAAACCGGGGAGATTACGGCGATTTCCGGAACGCGTCAAATCGCAGATCGGATTCTGGAATACGGACGACTCGCGGTTTCCGTGGCTTCCAGCTATACCTATAACACGGTTGATTATAGCTCAGGAGCTACCACGGTTATTTTTCAAATCCCGAGTATAAACAGCGCGGGTCAGGTATTGACCACATACGATTATGTTATCATCACGAAAGACTCTGTAAACCCGCTGCGGCTGCTCTTGTTTCTGGTTCCTGACGCCGCGAGTGCCCGCGTCCCAAGAAACGTGGAACTCACGAATAAATTGGGTGATGTCTTGTTTACATATGACCCGAACGCGGCCAGCGCTGACGCTGTTAATTATTCTATTCAAATTAATATGGGCGGACCTTCGGGGGCGGCGGAAACCGTCGAAGGCCGGGTCACCCTCAGAAACAAATGAACATAAAAACAAAACAAGACGGACAGGTCCTAATCATCGCCGTTATATTTTTCACGATTATTCTGGTTTTGGTCGCGAGCCTCATGCAATATGTCTCTCAAAACTCGCGCGCGTCGCGGATCGCTGTGGCTAACGAACAGGCCATTCAAATCGCTGACGCGGGAATAGACAGAGCCTTGCATCAACTCAATGCCACTGCAGGGTCCTACACCGGGGAGACCGGAACAGTGCTCGGAAGCGGAGAGTTTGACGTCAGTGTCACTAATGTTTCCGGTAATGTAAAAGACATTACCGTGACAGCTTATATACCGAACAAGGCCGCTCCCCAGCTTACCAAACAGGTCAAAGCCCAGGCAAGTATTGGTACGGCCACTGTCAGTTTTAATTATGGTGTCCAAGTCGGCGCAGGAGGTTTGCAGATGAGCAACACTGCCAGTATTGAAGGAAATGTTTATTCCAACGGACCCATAACCGGAAGTAATTCGCCGTATGTTACAGGTGACGCTTATTCTGCGGGGGGAGCCGGTCTGATCGACGGCGTTGATGTGAATGGAGCTGCCTATGCGCACAGTGTGCGTAACAATATTGTGGGGGGAAGCGCGTTTGGACACACTCTTAGCGGGGCCACGGTTAACGGAAGTGCATTTATGAATACAATTTCCAGTTGTACGATAGCAGGCGATGCGTTTTATGCTTCACGGACCGGATGCACAGTTGGTGGAAGCGTGACCACACCGTACGCCGGTGAAGCGGATCCTGCAATACAGCCTTTTCCGATCCCGGATGCGCAAATTACTGACTGGAAGAATCAGGCGGAAGCGGGAGGTGTGATTAGTGGAGGATTATCTCTTTCAGGAACCACACAAATGACATTGGGTCCCAAAAAGATCGTGGGCAATTTGTCTCTATCGAATTCCGCAAAAATCACTTTGACAGGCCCACTGTGGGTTACCGGAACTGTCAGTTTGTCAAACTCGGCTACCATTGCCCTGGACAGCTCTTATGGTAATCTTAGTGAAGTGATCGTCTCAGACGGAAGCGTGAGCACTAGCAATTCTGTTCAGTTTCAAAAAGCCGGTCCTGATAGCTATATTATGATGGTTGCTTTACCGACAGGGGGAGCATTTAGCATCAATAATAGTGCCAATACTTTGATTGCTTATGCTCCAAACGGAGAAGTCAATATTTCCAACAACGTAACGATAAGAGAAGTCACAGCGTACCGTCTTAATATAAACAACACAGCCCGCGTGATTTATGAGACTGGTCTGGCGAATTTACAGCTTGATTCTGGTCCTGGCGGCTCTTGGGAAATATTGCGTGGCACATGGCGAGAGATAAATTAGACAAAAAAATGAATTTGTGCTATAATATTAGTCACTGAAGTTTGATTTTTGAAATAAACAGCAAAAATAAATTGATGTTTAGTTTTGGCGGCAAAAAGAAAAATGCTTTGGGTTTGGACATCAGCGATGTGTCTTTGAAACTTTTCGAATTTGAAAAAAATCAGAGTAATTTTCGCGTGCAGGCGTATTCCGACGAAATCATACCCAAGGAGCTTATCTCAGCTGATTCGATAAAAGATCCCAAAGGGCTGACTCGGCTCATCAAAAAAGCGATCTCCATGCCGAAGTTCGGCAAGGTGACAACGCCTTATGTTGTCGCGTCTATTCCTGAAACAAAATGTTTCGTGCGAGTTATCCAGATGCCTGCGGTTTCAATGGATGAAGCAAAGGAAGCTATCCCATGGGAAGCAGAGGCCTATATTCCAATGCCAATCGGACAGGTATATCTCGATTGGGTGGTTTTACCTTCGCACTCTGTTCCTGGAGCTCTTGGTCAGCAGGATAAAATGACCGTGCTGATCACGGCCGCTCCAAAAGATTATGTTGACGATTTTACCCGCATTTTAAAGGAAGCGCAGCTGCAGCCGATCGCCCTTGAAATCGAATCGCAGGCCACGGCGCGCAGCCTGGTTTCCAGGCTGGAAGAAACAGTACTCATTTTGGACATCAACACCCTGCGTACGAGCTTTATTGTTTATGATGAGGACACGCTGCAATTCACCAGCTCCATCCCGATTGCCGGAAACGTGTTCACGGAAAGTGTTGCGAAAGCTCTAGGCATAAATTCGGACGAGGCGGAAAAAATAAAAAGGAAAAACGGATTGGACGAAAGTAAGGACAATGGGGCGGTCAAGCGGGCTCTGTCTCCTGTTTTCAACAATCTCGTATCAGAGGTTAAAAATATCATCCGATTCTATGAGGAACATTCTACCGCGACTAGTAAAGTGTCGCGGATTCTACTGTCCGGAGGATCAAGCAAGCTAAAACATTTGCCATCGTTTTTGGCAGAAAAGCTCGCTCAAGACACCGGGGGCGATCATCCATTACGCTCACTGCCTGGAATAAAAGTTGAGCTTGGCAACCCGTGGGTCAAGGTTTTGAAAAAGCGGCAGGTTCCACCATTGTCTCGCGAAGATTCACTTTCATACGCAACAGCCATTGGCCTAGCGCTTCGGGAGGAAGATAGATGATCAAAAGGTACATAAATTTACTGCCTCCAGTTGAACAGCAGGAACTGCGAATCATGCAGGTCAATCAGCAGATTCGTGATTTTGGGATTAGACTGCTGATTTCTCTCGCGGTGTTAATAGCTATTTTTTTGGCGATTAGGTTTTATCTGAACATCGAGGTGAAGCAAACCCGGGAAGAACTGGCCAGGGAGACTGGATTGCTGAACAGCCTTGAGACTTCAGCGTTTCGCAAAGAGGTAGAGCGGTTCAACGCGGAGCTGGCAAATTTTGAAATATTAGAAAAGAAACAGGGAAAGCTGTCTGGGATACTGACAGAGATCGCTCAGAAAATGCCTGCCGATCTCACGCTGGATCGTCTTACGGTAGATCAATCAACTGGCAGGATCGAGATCGCTGGTCGTGCCTCAAACCGCAATTCAGTTTTATCGTTTAGGCAAGCGCTCATTGCCTCCGAGCGTTTCAAAAATATAAATTTTCCTTTAGCTAATCTGGAAAAACCAAGCAATGTGGCTTGGCAGTATAGATTTTTTGTGAAATAGCATGACGCTTTCTCCTCTCAATTCCTTTCATCAAGCTCGGATAGCTCTCACAATAGGAGCTATCATCGTCGCGTCCGCGCTCCTCGTCTTTTTCGGCTTGCTTCCGCAAACTGATGCGGTGAGCAGCATCAAATCTGAGATCGATCAGAAACAACAACGGATAGCGCAGGTGCGATCGGAGATACAAAGTTACCAAGAGGTGCAAGCAAACCTCAAGAAGCTTACCGGAAGCGACACCATGCCCGAAATTTTTTCCAAGCGGGAAAACGTGTTGACCTTGATTGAAGGCCTGGAAGGCGCTGTTGCCAGATCAGCTGGTTCCCACACTTTGGTTCTGACTGACCATGAAGAACAAGCCGCAGTCAGCGCGAGCAGCAAACCCCCTGCCAGACAGGCTGTTATAAAAGAGTTAACCGGCGCAGAAGAGATTCCCTATCAGCTCGACTATTTCGGCAGTTACAGGCAAACCGTAAATTTCCTATTGTACTTGGAAAATCTGCCATTCATCACCCGCGTAGGGAAGCTATCCTTGGCCGCCGAATCCGTGCAATCATCTGAACCGGGAGGGGACACGCGCAATACTGGAAACGCGTTTACCCAGGTTGATGGATTGTTATTTATTCAAAAACCATGAAAAAGCCGAAATTTAGATTTTTGAAAAGAATAAAACCGCCGCCGCTTCCTATTGTGCTGTCTGCGCTTTCCGTGATCGCGATTTTAGCGGAACTGTTTGCCCTTTATAAATACGGGTATCTGAGTGTGACAAAAAAATCTGATACAACAGGGACCTCCTCGGCGCAGGTTTTGAATTTTAAAGCATTTGAAAAAGTTCGCGATTCTATGGATCAAAGCCAGCTTTACCAAGTGCCGGGCTATCAACTCCAAAGCCTGACAGGCGGTAAGGACGATCCGCTGGCCGAGTTCTAAGCGCTCTGGAAAACCGGAGCGCTTTTCATTATAATATTAAGGCTTCTATTCCTGTGCGCCCTAGCTTCCGCCTTCGCTAAAGCCTTGCGGACAGGCAGTTGTGAGCCCTTGTAGCTCAATGGATAGAGCACTAGTCTTCGGAACTAGGAATGGGGGTTCGATTCCCTCCAAGGGCATTTTGTGTTCCTTCTGCGACAAGCCCTGTTAGCTCAGTTGGTAGAGCAGTTGCCTCTTAAGCAAACGGTCGCTGGTTCGAATCCAGCACAGGGCACCATGGCCGAGGTTTGAAACAGAGTAACAGCTTTAAAAGTATGAGAGAAAAGATATATAGCACGCGAGAGTTGGCGAAGTTTTTCGCGGTGAGCGAAAAAACTATTTGGGAATGGTGTAAAAAAGGACGGCTGCCAGGTTTCAAAATCGGCAAAGAATGGAAGGTCCGCGTATCAGATCTCAACCGGCTTATCACAGGCAAAGTCCAGACTAAAAAACAGAAAGGCGAAACTTTATTCTAATGGTTTATTTTTTTTATGGAGATGACAATTTTTCAATCTCCAGAGAGCTGAAAAAAAAAGGCAGCGCAGAAACCCTCAGCGCGACCAAGGATTTATCTGATAAAGATTTGCGTAGCCGCTTCACTGACCTTCTGGCAGGACAAAGTTTGTTTGCGACGCAAAAAACAGTAATCGTGAGAAATTTTTTGAAGCTCGTAAAAGATTACTCGGAATGCGAGCAGTATCTGGCCAGAGTTGTAAAAGCGCCTCCCGCTGACGTAACCTTGATTTTTGCCGAGGGCGAGGATCCCGATAAACGCCTGAAATTTTTCAAATTTTTACAAAAAGAAACCAATGCCACAGAGTTCAAGATTCCTTCCGGCAAAGATCTGGAAGCTTGGATAAAAAACTATCTTTCGGATTTTGGATTTGAAATAGAAAGCAGCGCGCTGGGCCTGCTGATGACAAGGCTCGGCAATGCTGAGCAGGAGAGCCTGTATGATTTATGGCAGGTTACTCAGAATCTTGAAAAATTGATGCTGCTAAAGGACCGGGAAAAACGGATCGTTGCGGCAGATATTCAGGAACTGGTAAGGCCAAATATTTCTCAGAACATTTTCGCGTTGACCAACATGTTCGCGGAGGGGAAAGGCAGGGAAGCGATGAGTCTTTTGGAGAAAATGATGGCGGAGGGGCCGGCTGCTGATCTCAAGTCGCAAACCATACAAATCATCGGCGGTTTGGCTTCGCAGATAAGATCGTTGCTTCTGGTCAAAGACATTGAGGCTGAAAGCCCGGCCAAAATCGCCTCCGTTCTCGGTTGGAAAGAGGGGAGAGTCTGGATAAACAGCAAGCTGGCAAAAAAATTCACTAAGGAAAAATTAATTGCCTTGCTAAAAGATCTGCGCGCGCTTGATCTGCGCCTCAAAAGCTCAGAAGAACCGCCTAAATTACTATTGAGTTTGTTTTTACAAAAAGCTAAAGCTTAAAATATGTCAATTTTATTTTGGATTCTGCTTGGTTGTTTGATTTCCGGCGTTCTCTCGCTTGCTGGCGGAGCGATACTGCTGATCAAGGCCGAATGGGTCAGGAAATTTTCCACGCATTTGGTGTCGTTTGCGGTGGGCGCTCTTCTCGCAACCGCGTTTTTGGATTTGCTCCCCGAAGCCTTTGAGCATGGCGAAGAGAGAGGTGTTGGGCTCGAGGCTTTGCTCATGGTGGTCATGGGGGGAATGATCGGGTTCTTCTTGCTCGAGAGCCTTATCCTGAAATTTCATCCGCATCACCATGAAGACGAGGACGAGTTTCACCATCACGCGACGCCAAAACTGCTGTTCATCGGCGATACGTTCCATAATTTCATCGATGGCGTTGTTATCGCCGGGGCGTTCTTGACCAATGTGCCGCTCGGGATTGTTACCTCGCTTGCGGTAGCCGCCCATGAACTGCCCCAGGAGATTGGCGATTTTTCCGTGATGCTGCACCACGGCTGGAGCAGAGCCAAGGTTCTCATAGCGAATATCGTTTCTTCACTTTCCAATATTGCCGGGGCGTTTCTCGCTTTTTTTGCCAGCAACTATCTCGAGCCTCGCTTGCCATATCTATTGGCCCTAACCTCGGGGATTTTTATCTATATTGCCGCGGCTGACCTTATCCCCGAGATTTCCATGTATCACCGCCGTGATAAAACCAGTCACGTGTTTGTTCTCATTGTTTTGGGGATTTTCGCCGTTGGTGTGCTAAGATATTATCTGGAAGGAAGCCACTAGAGTGCCGAAATTTTTTGATATTAGCCTGAGCCTCGATAACTCGACGTTTCCCTGGCCGGGAGACACGAAATTCATCCGTTTGGAAAAGAAAGGTTCGGGGATTGTTTCTCAGCTCATAATGTCCACGCACACTGGAACGCATGTTGACGCGCCAAAGCACTTTTTATTTAACAAATCAGGAGTGGATAAAATCGCCCTGACAAAACTCGTGGGACCAGCAAGGATTGTGGAAATAAACGCGAAAAATCTGATTACTTCCAGTGACCTAGAAAAACTTAAAATTCAAAAAGGCGAGCGCATCCTGTTTAAGACCCGCAACTCAGGGCTTTACAAGAAAGGCAAATTTACCGCTGACTACGTTTCTTTGTCGCTTGATGGCGCTAGGCACTTGGCACGAAAGAAAATCGCTTTGGTCGGCACGGATTATCTCGGGATAGAAGCCAAAAGCGCGCCAGGACACCCGGTTCATAAAACCCTGCTTTCCGCCGGAATCGTCAATGTCGAAGGTTTGGATTTGTCCAAAATAAAGCCAGGCAGTTACAATCTCGCTGTTCTCCCCCTCAAAATCAAAGCAGGGGATGGGTCCCCTGCTCGTGCGGTACTTTGGAGATAGTTAGATCCAATTAATTCAGAAAAATTTTAGGAAGAGTAGAACGAGGAGAAGGAGTAAAGTAGGTCAGACCTGCCAAAAAGTCAAATAAATTTTTGTTCGTCTGGGCCAATTTGTGCGCCGCCACATATAATAAAGTCCCCACGGCGTTGACAGCCATAATCGAAAAATAAATCCAGCACCTTCCTGTCGGGGTATTGCACCCCGCAGGAAGGCTATATTGAGCCATTCATCCCCGCAGCAAGCTGCGGGGTATTCTGGAAGGTGCTGGATAAAGCGTCAGATTTGGGATTTTTCATGGTCAGTCATTTGTATTTTACTTCATGACCGCCAAACTGCTTTCGCAGCAAGGCAACTATTTTGTTGGAAAAAATTTCCTGATTTTCGGGCTTTTCCGATTCCATGCGAACGCGGAAGGAATCTTCCATGACTGGGACGCTGACGCCGAGTCGTTTTGCCTCATCGATAGTCCATTTGCCTTCTCCCGTGTGATGGATATAGCCGACGACATTGTCGAGGTTTTCCGTATCAAAAATATTTTTGGCCAGATCCACGAGCCAGGAGGACACCACTGAACCTTTGCTCCAGATGTGGGCGATCTGCGAGAAATCGAGGTCTTTGAACTCTGATGCCCTGAGTACTCCAAAGCCTTCAGCAATTGCTTCCATCATGCCGTACTCGATTGCGTTGTGGACCATTTTCACGAAATGTCCAGCACCAGTTTTTCCAACTAAACCGTAACTGTTGCCATTGCCTGCTGCGAGAACTTTGAAAATCGGTTCGATGACAGGGAAAACTGGTGCTGGACCGCCAACCATGATAGAAAAGCCGTTTTTCTCTCCCCAGACTCCGCCAGAAGTGCCGCTGTCAAAGAAATGGATGCCGTTCTCTGCCAGTTTTTTGGCGCGTCGCTGCGAATCGCGGTAAAAAGAATTACCGCCGTCAATGACAACGTCGCCTTTCGACAAGCTTAGGGCCTTCGGCCCGAATAGAAATTCATCAACCAGGCCACCTGCCGGGAGCATCAGCCACACAATCTTTGGGCTGCCGGCGGCCGACAACTTCTCTATCAATTCAGTCGGGCTTTCGGCCGTCAGTCCGCCTATGGCGGAGAATTCTTCTCTGGGACCGGGGCTCCGGTTCCAGGCAATAACATTGATATTGTTTTTGTGCAGTCTGCGGGCTATTTGCGCGCCCATGCGGCCGAGGCCGAGTATGCCGACGCTCAGGCGATGTGCCATTGTTTTTTATCCTTTTTCATTAATTGTTCTGCGGTATTCGGTCCCCAGCTACCAGGTCTATAAATTTCAACCCGGGGCATTGTCTTAGTGATATATTTTTCAACTTCGTCGATATATTTCCAGGAATGTTCAATCTCGTCGCCCCGCGTGAACAAACGCTGGTCACCTTCGATGAAATCGAGGAGCAACCGTTCATAAGCCTCGGGAAACTCGCCTTGGAAAGCGGAATGATATCCAAGTTCCATGGTCACTGGATGCAGCCTGATGCCAAAACCGGGATCTTTGGCCGAGATATTCAAAAAAATTCCTTCGTTCGGATGGATCTCAAACGAAAGAACATTGGGAATTTCCGAATTCATTTGGAAAATATCTGGCGAGCTTTTTTTGAAATGGATCGAAACCTCGGTAAATTTGGATTTAAGTTTTTTCCCGGTGCGCAAATAAAAGGGAACACCCATCCAGCGTTCGTTATCAACAAATAGTTTGACTGCGGCATAGGTCTCTGTACGCGACCGAGGATGGACATCTGGCTCTTTGCGGTACCCTTCAAACTGTCCGATCGCCAGTGCTTCTTTGAGATCGGCGGCCGTAGGCATTTTTATAGCTTTTATTACTTTGGCTCGCTCGTCCCGAATCGATTCCGTGGAGAGATCCTGCGGCGGCTCCATGGCAATATGGGCCAAAAGCTGCATCAGATGGTTTTGCATGAAATCGCGTATTGCTCCGGTCTGTTCATAAAATGCGCCCCGTCTGTCGATGCCACGCTCCTCCAGGGCCGAAATCTGAATATGATCAATGAAGTTTTTGTTCCACAGCGGTTCAAAAATACTGTTGGCAAAGCGGACAGTCAAAAGGTTTTGCACAGTTTCTTTGCCAAGATAATGGTCAATGCGGTATATCTGGTCTTCGGAAAAATAGCTATTCAGGGTTTTATCGAGTTTGCGCGCGGACGGTAGATCTGCGCCAAACGGCTTTTCCAAAACAACTCTGGTCTGCCTTTTGTGGATAGCGCAGCCCTTCAGCAGACCTGATTTATCCAGGGCATGGGAAATCGTGGGATAGTGGCTCGGTAGCGTGGCGAAATAAAATAAACGGTTTGCGCAGTTATGTTTTTTTGATTCAAGCTTGGTCAGAAAATTCGCGAGTTTTGTGAAATCACGGTCGTTTCCGAAATTACCCGGTGAGTAGAAGATTTTTTTTGCGAATGCCTGCCATTCTTCGGAAGAAATTTTGACCTGACTGCGAAATTCTTCATGGGAAAATTCACTGCGCGCGAATCCTATGATATGGAATGACCGGGGCAACAATTTCCTCTCGTGCAGACGGTACAGTGCCGGGATGAGCCGTCCCCGCGACAGATCTCCGGTCGCTCCAAATATAACCAAATTTGTCGGATCAAGGAGTTCTTTTGCACTTTGTTTCATGCAGCAATTATACAAGGATTTGTGCTATTGCGCCAAATCAAAACCCCTGGGGTGTCCCCTAGGGGTTTTGATTTGAACTCTTCCGTTCCCAAACTCTAGGTTTGAAATTCGAGATTACTGATTGTCGCTCTGGCCGCCTTGCTGGCCCTGGCCTTTTTGACCTTCTCTTTCCATAATTTTTTCACCTCCCCCGATGATTAAGTATGAATAATGCTTTACTAGTATGCTCAGCGGTTTTGTTTCCGCTGATAGGCAAATGAACAATTATTAGGAACATAATTTTTTGTTTTTTGGAAATGCCCGCTTTTTGTAGAACAGTACCAATTGAAGATTGCAAACGCTTGAAATTCTTTGTGAAAAATGGTAAAGTGTTATAGATTTGATATAGGTCCCCGTAGTTCAATGGATAGAACACTGGCCTTCTAAGCCGGATATGTAGGTTCGATTCCTACCGGGGATACCACTTCTCCGCTCCTTATGGAGCTACGAAGTGCACGGTACGCGGAGAAGTGTCCTGCGAAGCTTTAGCGAAGCAGGACAGCATTAAAAACAAACAGATGTTTTACGTGAAGCACTATTCGAGATATCCTATGTGGAAGCAGATTAGGCTTTTCAATTGCAAACAGCTTGAAAGATAATTGACATTTCAAAACATTTAGATTAACTTGAGAATATGGAAAAGAAAATTACAAATGAAGATTTGGCCGTGATGATGAAAAAAGGCTTTGATGGTATTGATGAAAGATTTAATGAGGTAGACGAACGGCTTGATAAGCTCGAAACAGGCCAGGAAGATATTAAACTCCGCTTGGATCAAGCTGCTTATCGCTTTGAAATGCAGGCACTAGAAAAGCGTGTTGCAGTTTTGGAAAAGCACACGGGAATAGCGAAAGTTAAGCAGCCTTAAAAGCCCAATAAACAAGCGTTTTTACAATGGCTAAAGCAAGCCATTTTTTATTTTTTGGCTTATGTTAACAAATGGCGAGGTTGACATTTCCGCGAAAAAGAGCTAGAATTACTTTAGGTTTACAATGAACCTTACCTGACACAGCAGGTGCCGCATCCTCTTACAATAGCTGTGTAAGAGTTTTTTATTTCTAATATGGTGGGTGTAGCTCAATCGGTAGAGCGCCGCTCTGTGGCAGCGGAGGCAGCGGGTTCAAAACCCGTCACCCACCCCAAGAAGAAAAAGTATCCGAATTTTTGCCTGATTTTTGCTTAGACAACACTTTTTTCTCCGGTTTTGACGCTAGATATTCCGCTTTCAGTTTTGGATAGTCGTTTTTAATGGGAACAAACCATTCGTGCAGGTTGTATGCGAGTTTTCCGTCTTTCAGAATGAAGTTTTGACCCAAAGCCATTGCAATCTCTTTTTTCGTTTGAATGTCCCCGTGAATGAATTTGGCACCGGCATAGGTGGCAAAATCAAAGGTTTGCTCCGTTAGTTCCAGCCACCTGTCAACCCTGGCTTCGGTATGAACCGTGTGCTGTTTCAGGATGATTTGTTGTTTTTGTAGTTCTTCCTTTTCAGCCATATACTCCTCGTCAGTAAGCATCCCCCTGACCCGCATGCCTGTAAGCTCGCCTAGCTGCTTTTGGATGTCCTCCAGGGTTCTGTGCTGGCTCTCGTAGACCTTTGACCGCTTCTCTACCTCTTCATCGTTAGCCCTGTGCAGAATGTCTAAAGCGATTTTCCGAAATTCCGGCAGGATGGTGATTTTTTCAATTTCATTTTCTATCTGTAATTCCAGGTCATTTTCTTTTATGGCTTTTTTCTGGGAGCAAGCAATATCCACCTTTTTACGGGTGCAGCAGTAATAATTATAAAACCTGTTTTGCTTAGTGCTGCGGATAAATTTCTTTGCAATGTATCCGGTAATCATGCAGCCGCATTCACCGCATTTTATAAAGCCTCTGTAAGGCATCACAGTGGTTCGAGGACGGGGATTGCCTCTTTTTTTGAGGAGCGTTTGCACTCTGTCATACTCCTCACTCGTAATCATTGGCTCATGTTTACCCTGATAGTATTTGCCTTTAGCGACCATTAGCCCTGTATAAAATAGATCGGTAAAAATAGCGTATAGTCCGCTTTTGGCTAGAGGCGTGCCACCTCTCTGCTTTCTTTTCAGCGTCCTAAAGCCCCATTGGTTATTTAGGATATCCAGAATTTGACTTATGCTATAACTGCCTGTGAGCATCAAGTCCCATACCTTGCGGATGATATGAAATCTGTCGGGGTCTTTGATGACAGTGTGGTTGAGTTTATCGTTTACATATCCAGCCGGAGCCAAACTCGGCCATCCGCCCTTTTCCAATTTACCGATCATGCCTCTGATGGTATTTGTCCGCAGCTCCACGAGGAACTGATTGGCCATTCCGCTTTCCACACTGAACAGCAGCACATTATCTTCTGGTAGATATTGCCGTTCATGAGTCTGGATTGATTTTAGTACCCCTTGCTGCAATAGCCAGCTCAGTTTGCCGCTGTCAATCGGGTTGCGGGACAAGCGGTTTATTTGCCAGCATAAAATCCCGTCGGCTTCTCCTTTTTCAATCCTGGCGAGTACTTCAGCAAACACAGGCCGGTTCTCGGGTTGCTTAGCCGATTTTGATTCGGTATAAATTTTTTTGATATTCAAGCCCTGATTTACGGCCAGTTCTTTTAGCCGCTTAATCTGGTCATCAATACTTTGTATTTGTCGATCTTCACTTTCCGACGATTTACGAGCGTAAAGGAAATATTTAATTTTCGTAGTACCTTGATTCATATGGTTATTTTGAATTAATTACAAATATAAAAGGACAGCTGGTTCACCCAATCGCTTGCTCCAAAGGAGTAGCTTTTGGCAGCTGTCCTAACAGAAAAATACCATAAAAAATACCTTTGGGACAGAATACGACTGGGTGAACCTCTTAATTATTCCTCCTTTAAAGAAAAAAAGCAACAAGTTTTGGATAGCGTTTCAAAGTAAACTATATATTTACAAAGTTTACTATTAAGATTCATAGAGTACTTTAGAGTAAATTTATTATAGTAAATTTACTATATAGTTCAGACCCATTGTTGCTCACCGTCCTGCGCTCGTTTGAAACTCAATTGATTGTAATATTCATCCCAGATTATTTTTGATAACTTTTCCCAGAGTTTTTTGTCTGGCATGTAGAATATTGGGATAAACCGGCCGTGAGCCGCATACACAGGGGGTGTGAGCCACAATTTATCGCCCCTGCTATTGACGAACTTTGAATTCTGTACTCTGAACCCTTTGAGGATGAAGTCTCCGAAGTCCAATGCGATGGTGGCTGTTTGATCTTTTTTCTTTTCAGAAAAGCGTACCTTGACCTCGATGTTCTTTAGCAGATGATTCATAATAGATAGTTCTCTTTCTAAAGCCAACTTTGTTCGCGATACGCAGGGCGATATGGCGAACCTTACACCGCATTTTTTTAAAGAATTTACCCGTCGGCAATATTTTGTGAATTCTTATATCTCCCATTCCTATTCCTTTCGATTAATTATTAACCCTAAAGCTGGTTGAAGCTCGACCTTGCTTTCCTTGCTTCAGGTCCACATGTTCTTGTTTCTGCGTCTTTTGACGCCTGCCCACTCATTTTCAGTTATTGGCCGGTAAGTGATTTTAAAAATACTCAATAGAGCCAGGCCTTTTTCCAATGCCTGATCTTTCGTGAGCTCTATTCCAAAACTTTTTCTGAATAGCTCCTGGATCTTTTCGATGTCGTTGTCTAAAATTCGCACTCTAAATATTTAAGATGTTGCATCTTAAGCATAGAAAATGTATATAGGACTTTGAAAAACTTTTTTGAAAAGTAATAAATAAAATACCCTTTGTTTTCCAGGGTATTATTGATATACAAAAAACTTTTCCACTAAATGAAGTGCTATTAAAAAACTCCCCGTTAAGGGAGTTTGTTTATCCACACTCTGTATCAAAGTTTAGGGTTGGTAAATTGGATTCCATAGCCCCTGATTGTTTCGTATATTTTACTTTTTTTGGGGAGGGGAAATGCCCTCTCTACTCTGTCTGCAGTGTTTTGCATATCTTTTAATTCAAGCTTTCCGTGACGGCTTAGTTTCTCAGCCCCCAATTTTCTCATTTTGTTTATTATCGTAATATTTTTAAATTTACCGCCATCGGGATTTAGTTGATATAGGGCTTTCATAAAAATAAAATTAAGTGTTTGGTGATGCATTGGATGTCTTCTGCCTTCGTAATACAAAGTGTCCCGATGAAAATAAACAACTCGGTCTGGCTGTGCTTCTAAATCGTTGCTATTTAAGTCGGCCTGAATCTCTCTCAGTTGCTGGTTATTAATTACAAAGTTAGCATGGGTAATTATTCTTCTACCCTCTCTGAAAGGATCGTCTTCTTCTTTCCAGGAAAATTTTGTAATAGAGTTTGGTTTTAATTCGTTTATTTTTCTTATACCCAATTTTATTTCATCTTCAAAAACAAAAAAGCTATCATAAGGGTCATAAAATGATAACTTTTTTTCGGGGACTGACGCCCGATCACCGCTGCCTGCATACTTTAAAATATCGGCAATAAGCGCTGATATTTCGCTTCTTTCTTTTTTTGAGAGGATACCACCCATAGCAAATACTTATCACTTCTAACATTTTACCAAATAGTAGCATATTTGTGTCTATTTTGCGTCTATTTAACAAGAAATCTCTTATAGCAGTCTTCCGGATTTGAATAGTAATCGGGTATGTAGGCCACAGGGTTTTTTAAGCAGTCATACAGCCTTTGGTCATTCTTTTTTTTGCATAAGTGGCTTGAACAAAAAGAAATATACTGCAGTAAGCAAAATCCCTGCTATGATAGCCAGCTTCAAAAATTTATCTAAAGTCATGTTGCTCATTAAAATTTTAAGATTAACTTTTTTTTGGTTTTTAACTACCGTTGTTTTAGTTATTCTATCCCAATACACACCATGACCTAGACTGAAAAACAGATAACCAATTCCTGTCATTGCTGTCAGTGACAATAACTCTCTTGCGATTATTTTTTTCGGAGTTGGAATTTGATAGCTTTCACTATCAATAGTTTTAAGATTTAATATGTATTGGCCAAATGTTTTTCCGGAATAGATTGTGAGAAGTATTGAGTAAATTAAATATACTATAATGAGACTAATAGCCATTCCATTTGTGAACTCACCTTTTCTATAATTTTCATCAATGTAAAATACAAGGCTGATTATCAGAACATCTATGATTGTTGCAATATGTCTTATCGTTTTTGATGCAGTTTTTATTTCCGGCATTTCTTTTTTAACTAATTCGCTCTCAACTTCGATATGATTTTTCATACGCATATTAAAAATTAGAATATTATTTACAAACACAAACCCCACCAGTATATTGCCAAACTAATGGCTATAAATTTCCAGCCGATTTCCAACCCAAGCAAAATGTATATTTTTCCTGCTTATATCCGCATACTCTCTTAGGTAATAAGGTATAGTCAGCTTCCCCTTTGAGCTTACTTGGCTTTCAGAGGCACTATTTTTCATCAACTCGATGTATCGTTTAAAAACTTTTGAAGTTTCTTTCCTTGTTTGTATTTCATCCAAAATTTTTAGGACTTTATACCAGTCTGATTTGCGATACATAAACAAACGGCTATTTAGCCCTCGGACTACCACCACAACTCTTGATAGTTTTTTTATAAATTCAACTGGGACTGAAAAAATAAAATTTAGCACTTTTTACTTCTTGATTAAACCCCTGATAAATACTATAAGAAGAATCATTGGAACTCCGACGAGAACAGCTCTCGTTGGAATTTTTGATATCAGCCAGACAAAGCCTAACATCAAAATTAATCCCCCAAAGATGATTATTAAGGCAATAATAAATTTACCTATGGCACTCGCTAATTTTTCATTACCATATAGGTATTTTTCAAGTACCTTGCCTTCAGAAAATGCTTTCCAAAACATACTTGTTTGTTTGATATCATTCATTCTCATTTTTCCTTTCAGCCAGCTTTGCTTTTATATTTTTGTGGTGCTTATAAATTCCGTAGATTACGGTTGCGATAAAAAGTGTAATTAACCTGCCATCACGCTCTATCAAAATGCTAATAAACAGGAATGCCATGAGTGCCCAGACGAAAATTGTAAATATTTTGCTTTTCATATTTTAAAAAATAATTATTAACAAAACACAAAGCCCGCCGCCAGCTGGGCTTTCGCCCCATAGCCCTTTCGGACCATGACCTTGTAGAGTCGCTGAACGACGGGTTCAGTATCTACAAGGCTTTTCAATGCCGTGCCTCGTGAGAGGTTTAGGCAATGTTTAGTTTGACTTAATTATAGGTCTTTTTTTGTTCAAAGCAAAATTTATCAGATTCTGTTGAGCTTGGTGTGTTGGTATCAATAATTCTTCTGGCAATTCGCTGGAACTGCTCTGCTGTGAAAATATTGATGCTGATGTCTCCGTGTCCACTTGGGCTATCAGCAAATCTCTGTTTTAATTTGTAGGCAGTTTCTAGATATTTGAATCTTGCATTATAGTCCGGTTTTCCTTTGTGTGTTGCTTTCAATCCTTCACTATGAATTTTGAGCAGCTGTTCGTCGGGTAAATGCTGTTCTACTAATTGCTGCCATCCCTTGGTTCTTGTTAGAACATCAGTCTTTGTCTTTTCTGAAAATCCGACCTCTTTCATAGCTTGAGATATTGATTCACCCTTTAATACCCTTTGAAATGCTAATTGCTGTTTTATAGTAGGCATATTTTAATTATGCCTGATCCTGTGTTTCTGCAAAACAATTCCCGCTATGGTCGCCCATTTAATCCTGCGCTAGCCATGCAAAATTGGTCTAGGCATGGTTTTTCTGCAAAACACAAGAAAGGGGTAAGACGACCAACGGGAGGGGCTTTAATTTGGTCTTACATGGTGGTATCATTTAGTGGCAATACTATGAAAATTGAAAAGGTAAAAATTCAAAATTTTCGCTCTATACAAGATATTGAAATTGAACCTAATTACTTGACTGCGTTAATTGGTTCAAATAGTGCTGGTAAAACTAATATACTGAAAGCACTTAATATTTTATTGGGCGAAACTTATCCAACCGAACGAGCATTTACTCGCGACGATTTTCATAAAAGGGACTTAAATCAAACTATACTTATTCAGGTTTCGTTTTCTGAACCGATTCCTTGTCGTCTAAAATCTGTGGCTGATCCTAGTAAAAAAGTTCAATGTGCGCCCGTTAGTTTGAAGTTTACTCACACAGAGAATGAGGAAGCTAGTTTTGCAACAAAATTACTTGCTGTAGATTTAAGTGGAAATGAATATTGGGCATCAGGTGAAATCAGAGACAAAATCAGTTTCGTATATATTCCATCAGATAGGAATTTAGAGAAGCAAATGAGTATTAGTCAGTGGACGCTACTTGGAAAAATTTTGAAAAAAATTGACGAGAACTTCAGAAAAAAAGAACCCAATCAAGAGTTAAGTGAATTGGAGCAGAAGTTTCGGGAAGCTATGAAAAACCCAAGAGAAATTTTAGAATCTGAATTTGGGGACGACCTAAATTACAAAGTTTTTAAGGAGATGTTTATTGATATATGTAAAGAAAATACCAAAGGGCTGGCTAGTAATTTTGAATTAGATCTTGAAATATATGACCCCTTATTTTATTACAAAACAATACAGATTATAGGAAAAGAAGAGTTGGGGAATTTTAATGTAAATGAACTAGGTTCTGGAGTGCAAAATTTGGTACTACTATCACTTTTTAGAACTTACGCAAAATTAATGAAAGACAAGGTAATTTTGGCCATAGAGGAGCCTGAAATTTACTTATATCCGCAGGCTCAGAGACAACTTTACAAAAATTTTAGAAATTTAGCTTATCCATCTGATGGAAACCCTGGTACACAGATATTTTATACAACTCATAACCCTAGTTTTGTTGATGCAGAACATGCATATGAGGTTGAAATGATTTCTAAAGGTAAAAGAAACGGAACATACAATTTGAAAAAAAATAAGTCCTTTCTGAATTCGGAAAATTCTGAAAATCAGCGATTTAAGATTTATACTCATTTCAATACAGAAAGAAATGAATTGTTTTTTGCAAATAAAGTTTTACTAGTGGAAGGATACTCTGACAAAATCTTGTGGACTACCATAACAAAAGAAAAATGGAATATTGATATTGACAGAGAAGGAATTTCAATAATTGAATGTGGAGGAAAAACAGGGGTTATATATTTTCTTGGAGTATGCAGACTTTTAGGAATTGAGAATTTTTTCGCTGTATGGGACGAGGATAATAGAGATGGAGAAATTCACGATGAACACGGCCATATTACTAGCTCTTTAAAAGAAAGAAAAGGATTTCAAATTCCCGGAACCTTGGAGAAGTTTCTAAAAGAAAAATTTGAAAAGTTTAACTTTTCTGACGAGAAAAAGGTGGAAAATGCATATAACTGGGCACGAAGCGTTGAGCCAGACAAAATACCGGAAGAATTTAAAATAGTCAAAGATTTTTTTACAGAAGATATACCTTTTTAGTTAAATGGTATAATTACAATCAATAGAATGTATATAATCAATAAACAGACAAATAAACTCGAACCAATTGAAAAAACTCCTTTCAGAGCGGTTGGTATTAGAGAAAGAAAAGATTTGCAAGAATGGATAGCTAAAAGCCCTGAGGTGTTGGGGGAAGGTCTTTTAATTATCCAAAAAGAATTTGATGGCTTCAATGATACCCACGAACGCCTGGATTTACTAGCTTTAGATAAACAGGGTAATTTGGTCGTGATTGAAAATAAGCTTGATGATTCTGGCAGGGATGTTGTCTGGCAGGTTTTGAAATACGCCTCTTACTGTTCAAGGCTGGACAATCAAAATATTAAAGATATTTTCAATCAATATCTAAAAGCTACAGGAAAACAAGAATCAGCAGAGCAACTGCTGGAAGAATTTTTCAATGACGAGGATTATGATGAAAAATTGAACAAGGGAAACTCTCAGAGAATAGTCATGGTTTCTGGTGAATTCAGAAAAGAAGTTACATCTACTGTGCTGTGGTTGTTAAATTTTGGTTTAAGGGTTCAATGCTTCAAAGCATCAGCGTACCGTCTGAATGACCAGCTATTTTTCAACATTGAGCAAATAATCCCGATGAAAGACGCTGAAGATTACACCATCAGCATGGCCAACAAAAATCTGGATGATTTAAGCACCCAAGAGGAAATGGCCAATCGGCATATTAAGCGATTGGAATTTTGGACGCAGTTTTTGAAAGAAATGAGCAAGATTACAGATATTTGCAACAATATCAGTCCTAGTAAGGATGGGTGGATACCAGTAGCTTTAGGAATAACCGGTGTCAGTATGAGTATTGTTATTACTCAGACTTATGCGAGAGTAGAAGTATTTATAAATAGGGGCAATAAAGAAGAAAACAAAAAGATTTATGATTATTTTCTGAGCCGGAAAACAGAAATAGAAAATGAATTTGGAAGCCCTCTTCTTTGGGAGAGAATGGATGATAAAATGACATCGAGGATAAAATTTCAACTGGACGGCGTAAATGCGTTTGAAAAAGAAGATTGGCCGAAGATAAATGTATCCCTTATTGACGCTACGATCAGAATGGAAAAAGTATTTAAAAAAGAAATTGAGGGTTTAAGAAGAATATTAAGATAAAAAGTCATGATGAATCAAAAAAAACGTGATGAAAACTATCTCTCAATCGTGCTTGATCCCATTCGTATTTGTGCCTCATATTTACCTAAAATGGGGCATGGTATTGGAGCAGGGTTGAAATTAGATGATTTTCAAAAATTATATGGTGAAGACACCTTCTATTCTTGGTTTGGATTGGATAACCCCCTTATGTATGCAGCGCATAAAGCAGCGGGAGGCATGACTAGTATATATAGACAGATAGGTATAGGTTGCGAAAGATTATTCAGAGCAGTTTTAAAAGATGAACTGAATCTTACAGATTCAGATGTGAATTGGGCATACACAATAAATGGTGCAAACGATAAATTAAGGAAATTGTCGTTAGATGGACGAATAATACTAGATAAGGTTGGAAATTCAGAAAGAAGAGAAAAAATTACTCGATGGATATTAGAAAGTTGTAAATATTTAGGCGTGTCATCCTCGATAAGTAAAAGTTTAAAAGGTGCTGTTTTTGAAGTAAGACAAGGTTATAAAAGTAAGGACTCTAAGAGACAAAATGCTGATATCTCGAATGCTGCGACTGCCTATACGCAAGCCTATTTACCCTGTGTTATAGTTCTTTCTTCACAAATTGATACTGATATTGTTGTTAGATATAAAAATGAAAAGTGGTTGATACTAACAGGCTTGGCGTTAGGAGGTAATACTCTAGATAATACTTATAAATTTTTTGAAGAAGTTGTTGGGTATGATTTAGCCGACTTCTTTAGTAGAAACTCTACTATTTTGAGGAGAGAAATGGACAATATATTAAAATCTCTATTGCAAGCTAAATAATATGGCAAAGATTGAAACAATAATAAAACCCAATTATCTGAAGCAACATAGTGAGCTTACCCATAAGTTTAATTTACATCATGGAAGACATGGGTGGCTAAGGTTAACACCTGCGTACTCAGTAAAATTAGTAGATCAGCTTTTGAAAAATTATGACACTGATAAAGTGATACTTGATCCTTTTTCAGGCACTGGAACTACACCTCTTTGCGCTGCAAGTAAGGGGTATACAGTTTTTGGTGTTGAGTTTAATCCTTTTTTGGTTTGGCTTTCTGAAGCTAAGTTAGCTAATTATAGTATTACAAACGAATCGTTAATAGATATTGCGAAAAAAATACGATATTTAGTGGAGCAAAAAAAAATCGAACCTATTAATGCGCCAAATATCTTCAATATTAATCGTTGGTGGGCTAAAGACAGCCTAGAGCAGTTATGTAGGATTAAAGCTGGTATAGAAAAGTGCACTGATATTGGCTCAGATATGAGAACTCTTTTGGATATAGCATTCTGTAGAACTATGATTAGTGTTTCTAACGCCTCATTTAATCACCAATCAATGTCGTTTCAGAACCAAAAAGCAACTCTTTATGACAACCTATTACCAAGCAAGTTCTGTGATGATGTAAATTATATTATGAGCTCTGCTGTCAGCCATATATTAATTAATAATGATAAAGCTAGGATCATTCGAGGTGATTCAAAATCTATTCAGAATTTTCTCCCAAGTAAAGTTGATATTGTTATTACTTCACCACCTTATCCAAACAGGATGTCCTATGTTCGTGAACTGAGACCATATTTATACTGGTTAGGTTATATTAAAGAAGCACGCGAAGCAGGCAATTTAGATTGGGACACTATTGGAGGGACTTGGGGAATAGCAACAAGTAGGTTAAATGATTGGGGGGTAAACAGCAATGAAATTTTTTATCCTGATGATTTTCTTAAAATAATTGAAAAGATAAAAAAAGCCGATGGCAAAAATGCTTTATTACTGTCAAAATATCTAAGTAAATATTTTGCTGACATCTGGCTACATTTGCAATCTTTAATAAAAGTACTGCAACCCAATGCAGAAGTTCACTATATTGTAGGCAATGTAAGTTTTTATGGAAATCTTGTTCCGGTAGAGCAAATCTATGCTGGAATGATGAAAGAACTGGGCTTTAGTAAAGTCGAAATAATAACCTTACGAAAACGAAATTCAAATAGGCATCTTTTTGAATTTGATGTCCATGGTTCGTTATAGGTATATCGTAATTTACAAACTAAATCCGACCCTGTGTGAGGGTATTCTGAATTTCTTTTCTGGATTTTGGTTTTGCTATAAATGAAATCTTCTTCGCTAGCTGCCACGCTTTCTCTGCTGTCATCTCTTTGACTTTGCCTTCGCAGTGCTTTAAGATTATTCTCATTAGATAGTTTTCAAACTGCATTTACTTCCTCCTGCAGTTTCGGGATGTAAATATAATCTTTAGACTCCTGAATTTTGGTTTTGACTTCCTTGACTAAGTGACCCCAAAAATGGGTTTGAGGCTACATTGACTGTATTTGTTTAAGGTAGGTTTTAATGAATCCATGCTCACAGACGAAGATATAAAAAAACTAACAGAAGTATTTGCAACCCGAGTGGAGCTTGATACAAAATTCGATGCGATGCACGAGTCGTTTTCGGATTTGCAGGCGGCCGTAGACGCGTATGCAAGACCTATTCGTAAAAATAGTTTCAACATCCCGCACAATGCGACCCATACGAATTAAATTAGCTAGATGGATAAGATTGAAATAATCACAGATTCAGTATCGATTGATAGGCTAAAAGAATCGGCCAAAGAGGGCTTCGGCGATATGGTCAAAGCTGTCGTTGATATTGAGCGCAAAATAATGGCGCTCGCGGGAGAGCTGCATGCTGACGAGGAAGCAGTGCTGCTTCACGACGGCAGTAAGCAGGAAAATCTGTGGGGCATAAACATTTATGTCAATGAGCCGCGCGATTCATGGATTGAGTTTGACTCAATGATTAATCTGCGGCCAGCGCATGGCAATCTTTCCAATACAGTAGAAGATCCTGACATTCAGAAAAAACTCAAAGAAATAGTTAACTCTCTTGTCAAATGATGCACTCAAAACTTGCCACTGGCAGGTGGCAGCAAATGTCCATTGCCGATCAGCTGGGAAACGTTGGTAGTGAATACAGTCGCATTTTGAGCAGTAGAAGGCGCCAGGATGAAGCGAGGTTTCAGGGGGCACTCTCCAGATTTTTAGAACTACTCGACCTCACGATCAATGATGAACGTTGGGATTTGGGGCGGAAACGTGAATTGCTGCGTTTGCGAGAAATAAGTTGTAAGGGTTTTCCCGAAGGATTGCAAAAGTACTTCAATCACTTTGCCCTACTCGCTCGGAAGAATAAATAACTAGCCGCCGAAAGGTCGAAGACTCTGAGCTTTCGCCTAACGAGCGGCTTTGTTACACTTCGCACAATGCCAGAATTACAAAAATAATTGAGAAACAAAACGAACATTATAGAAGTTAAAAATCTGACGCGGAAATTCAAAGATCTTGTTCCACAACCGTTGTGTTTCTATTGGTTGGAATTTATCCAGCACCTTCCAGAATACCCCGCAGCTTGCTGCGGGGATGAATGGCTCAATATAGCCTTCCTGCGGGGTGCAATACCCCGACAGGAAGGTGCTGGATTTATTTCTTTTCAAAAATCGAGATATAAATTATTATCGCTTCCTCAGTGCCAATACTGCGAATTATGCGACCCTAATCAAAGGACATTAGCGAAGCATGAGTTTCACCCACTGTACAATTCGGTAGAATTGTACAGTGGGTGAAATGGCTCAATCGCCGTTTATAGTTGCGGCTAAATTGTTCACCCGGGGCATTGAATTAGAAAATCGCCCTTAGAAAGTGTTATTAGAATTGGGTATAATTGACACTTTCAAACCAAGATTTATAATGGAGATACTATGTTGACCACTGAAGATATTCAAAAATTAATAGAAGCTGAACGAGAAGTTTTTACTACCAAAGAAGATTTCGCGCGGATTGAACAGATGTTTTCAAATTTGCAGTCTTCGGTTGATGCCTACGCTAAGAAAGCCGATACTTATTTTCAAGAAATGTCTGCCATGAGACATGCACTAAAACGTCACGAAGAAGCACTTCAGAAAATTGCTCAAAAGGTTGGGATAAAACTCGATTTTTAGGTTAGTATCAAGAGTATTGTATTCAACTAGCCGCCGAAAGGCGGTTTAAATTTTGCGAAAGCGCTATATAAATACCTTGTGGAAAAATATTAAATAACGATAACAATATATTGACAAACGATAAATAGTGGTTTAATATTGTGTTGTCCATAATCATTAAGCTTCTATTATGAAACGGGGTTCAACAATTTTTCTAAAGGTTGTAATTGTACTGATCGGAATCGTGACACTTGCGGTCATGATTCGGTTTCCCCTGACCGAGGGGAGAGCCGTAAATTTAGACCTGTTCAGTATTTACTCTGATCCGTTCATCGTGTATGGGTACCTGGCATCTATCCCATTTTTTGTTGCGCTATATCAAGCGTTCAAATTACTCGGATACATCGGGCAAAATAAAGTATTCTCGCTGAATTCTGTGAAAGCTTTAAGGACTATTAAATATTGCGCAATCGCACTGAGCATCCTAATTGTGATGGCAGCAATATATATAAGGCTATCATTTTCAGTTAAATCAGTTACAGATGATGATCCGGCTGGTTTTATTGCCGTGGCTCTTGTAGCTACTTTTATTTCTGTCGTAATTGCCACCGCGGCAGCTGTTTTTGAAAAACTTTTACAAAGCGCCGTAGATATAAAATCTGAAAACGATTTAACGGTCTAAACAGAATAATATGCCGATAGTAATCAACATTGATGTGATGCTGGCCAAAAGGAAAATGAGTGTCACTGACCTTGCGGAAAAGGTTGGCATCACAATGGCAAATATTTCCATATTGAAAAATGGCAAAGCCAAAGCGATAAGGCTTTCAACCCTGGAAGCGATTTGCAAAGCTTTAGATTGTCAGCCTGGCGATGTTTTGGAATACAAGAGCTCGTAATAAATTAATTAAATTATGAAATCACACGGTGCTTCCAGCGGCCTCTATGGCCTCGGTTTCCTCGGCGCTGTGTCGAGATTACGGCTGAAGAAGCCGAGGCTTTGCGCTTAAAAAATTTGAAAAATCTCGATCAAACCGCGGCCGCAAGTACTTTTCAACCGATCCTCACCTCAGCATACAAAAAGGTTTCCGAAGCTCTGATTTTGGGCAAGGAAATCAAGATCGTGGGGACTGGCAAATTTTAGTTGTTTTTGTGAAAAGAGGTTATAGTGGAGTTGCAATAAAACGCAATGAAACACAATTTAAAAATTCAACCAAGATACGTGGCGAAAAGCGGAGTTTTGGCGCTGTTGTTTTTTTTGATGGCGTTATTTTTGGCTAGCCTCTATTTTCGTTCGATAAAAATTGCCCCAACTGTGGCAGTGCCGGAGACGTCGGCAGACCAACATCCAAAACTTGATTTTGATGCTTATGACAAAAAGCTATACGAAATCGCGGGAAGTCCGTCATCTACGCCGCCCGCACTCTGGCCCGTGAAAACGGTTTATCCCAAGGCGGGAGCAATACTTCCTTTCAACCGTATCGTCGCGTATTATGGCAATCTTTACTCGAAAGGCATGGGGGTACTCGGTGAATACCCTGAGCATCAAATGCTTGACATGCTGCAGGCAGAAGCAAAAAAATGGGAGACCGCAGACCCGGCCACGCCTGTTGTTCCCGCGCTTCATTATATTGCCGTGGTGGCGCAAGCTGGTCCCAGAGCCGACGGCAAATACCGCGCACGAATGCCAGACAAAGAAATAGATAAGGTGCTCAAGATGGCGGAGAAAATTCAGGGTATCGTATTTTTGGATATTCAAGCCGGGCTTAGTAATTTACAGATTGAGTTACCTCGGTTAGAAAAATACTTAAAGCTTCCCCATGTGCATTTAGGCGTTGATCCTGAATTTGCCATGAAAAACGGAGCTGCGCCTGGCACAGCGATCGGATCCTTGGACGCGACTGATATCAATTTTGCTGCGAACTACCTTGCTGAAATAGTGAGAAAAAATAATTTACCCCCAAAAATCATTGTAGTTCACCGTTTTACGCAAAAGATGCTGACCAATTACCGAAATGTTAATCCTTTACCTGAGGCGCAGATTGTCATAAATATGGACGGCTTTGGCGGCCAGCCAAACAAAATCAACACTTACAAGCAGTTTATTTCCAAAGAGCCGGTGCAGTTTACGGGTTTCAAGCTATTTTATAAAAACGATCTCCGCAGGCCGGGAAGCACCTTGCTTTTGCCGGCTGACCTGCTAAAGCTCGTTCCTATTCCAGTTTATATACAGTATCAGTAGCAAAACCGCCTGCCTTGATAAAAAGGCGGTTTTTTTGTTATTATTACTGTCCTATGAGATTTAAAGCATTATTGCGAAAGCGATATATTATTTCAGCTGTTCTGCTGTTGCTCATTGCCGGCGGCGTTTTTGCGTCGCAAGGCGGCCACAATGGAAAATCCGAGGAAGTAACGGAAAAGGTCCAAAGACGGGACTTAACACAGACAGTTTTAGCCACCGGCAAAGTCGTTAGCGCTGTTGATTTGAAGCTGGGATTTAAATCGAGCGGCTTTGTCCGAGGCGTAAATGTTACGGTAGGCAGCCAGGTCGGACCGGGCCAGATTTTGGCGCAGCTCGATCAGGGAAGCGAACTGGCTGCTCTAAAAAGCGCTCAAGGAGCTCTGGCTCAGGCTAAAGCTAACTATCAAAAAGTTTTGGAAGGAGCTCGTACGGAAGAGGTAGCGATTGTCGAAGCTGAGCTGCGCACAGCGCAAATTTCGCTCAAGAACGCGGAGATTGATTTGGAAGATACCATAACAGAGCAAAAAGTTCTTGTAGAAAATGCATATAGAAAATTGTTGAATACTGATACTGAACCGATCGCTATTACTCATTTTGACACAAGCGCAACATTGACCGTAACTGGAACATACGCAGGGCAAGAAGAAGGGGAATACCGCGTCAAGCTCCAGGGAACGGGACACAGTTCATTTTATTTGCAAGTTCAAGGATTGGAAAACGACCAAAAAATCATAACGCGAGGCGTGCCGCTCGCGATAGGCACCAAAGGCTTGTATGCCACATTTAGTTTAACTGGAAATTTTTCGCAGATTGACGAATGGGTGATCCGGTTGCCAAACAAAACTTCATCAAGTTATGTTGCTAACTACAATGCTTATCTTGCCGCCTTGGAGACCCAAAGGACTTCAAAAAGTGCGGCAGAAAACAAAGTGGCGTCTGCTAAAGCTGCGGTTGACCAAAAAAACGCAGACCTCAACCTCAAGAAAGCAACTGCGCGTCCATCAGAGATCGAAGCAGCCAGAGCCGCTATTTTGTCAGCCGAGGCCCAAGTGCAATCGGCTACGACCGCTTTGGAAAATACAGTGATAAGATCACCGGTGTCAGGCACAATCACTTCAGTCGATATTCATGCCGGGGAGCAGGGAGCAGCGTTAGGCGCAGCGATTGCTTTGCAAGATGTAGGCAATCTTTATCTTGAATCGAACATCAGCGAGGCTGATATCTCCAAACTGCGGATTGGCCAGAACGTTAAGATCGATTTTGATGCTCTTCATGAAAAAATATACAATGGAACGGTACAGTTTATCGACCCAGCCTCCACGATTGTCTCCGGAGTGGTGAATTACAAAATCAAGGTTTTGATCGAAAAGAATTTAGACATCAAACCTGGCATGACCGCCAACATGGTGATAATGGTTGAACATCGGCCAAACGCGCTCTCGATTCCGAACAGAGCGGTGTTTGCCCGGGACGGTCGCAGGTATGCTTCAGTTATTACTGATCCGATTAAACGAACATCCGAGGATAGAGAAATAACTGTTGGCATGGTGTCCGACGGCGGCCTCGCTGAAATCCTTTCCGGTCTCGAGGAGGGCGGAGAGATCCTCACTAATGCTGATACCAAATAAATATTGACATGAAATCCCTGCCCAAGCTCCTGAAGGAGTATGTGTTTGGCTTCCGAGTCGGGTGGTTTTTGGCTGTCCGGCAGATCCGCCGTTCAAGCAAATGGACGACAGCGCTCATCATTTTTATCATGGTTTTAACTTTCCTTAATCTGGTAGTAGTTTCAGGGCTACTTTTAGGCCTCATCAGTGGATCATTTGAACAATTCCGCGAAAGCCATTCAGGCGAGGTCATCGTAACCTCCGCGCCAGGCAGGGACTATATAGAAAATTCACCGGGATTAGTTTCGTTCTTGGAGAGCCACAGTCAGGTAAAAGCTTTTTCACCCCGTTACCAGACAAGCGGGACGATACTCGGCACCCTTACGAGCCTGCCGCGCAGCAATGAACGCCCAAACCAAATGGGGGCTGCCATAAAAGGACTGGATCCGGAGAAAGAAGCATTGGTCACCAATTTTGCTTCTTCGGTCACGCAAGGCGGCATGCTGGATGGCGATGAATCTGGCTATATGCTAATCGGGGCAAATCTGTTAAAAAAATACTCATCTTTCGCTGACGCAAATATTCCCGGACTTGATCTTTTGGCTGACGTAGACGTCGGCAGCAGAGTCCGCGTTACTGTCACCTCAAAAGGCGGAGGAACGCTGATTGTCAAAGAATTTATTGTAAAAGGCATTGTCAAAAGCAAAGTCGATGAAATCTCGACAAGAGTTTTTGTCACCGGCGCGGATTTGAAATCCCTGCTTTCCATAAACAAAGAACATTTTCAGGAAATCGCGATCCGGACAGAGCCGTCGTACGCGGAGGCGCTCGTGGCTGATATTAACGGGTTCATGGGGTCCAGCGCCGCGCGCACACAAACGAGCCTTGACGCAATCCCGCAGTTCCTGCGTGATATCGAGAGCACAATGGGTGTACTAGGAAACGCATTGTCCTCGATAGCGTTGGTTGTGGCCTCGATTACGATCTTTATCGTGATTTACATCAACGCAGTCACCAAACGAAAGCTCATTGGCATCATGAAGGGTGTAGGTATTAGTCCCGCAGCAGTGCAGTTTTCTTATTTGATCCAGGCGATATTTTACGGGCTATCTGGATCGCTCGTTGGCCTGCTTTTGACCTTTGGAGTTTTGGAGCCGTATTTTAAAAATAACCCGATAGATTTTCCTTTTTCCGACGGTATTCTGGTGGTTACGCCAGCAGGCGCAGCGATTCGAGTGGCGATTTTGATTTTTGTAACTATCATTGCCGGATATCTGCCGGCCAAGCTCATTGTTCGAAAAAATACACTTGACTCTATATTAGGGAGATAAAATGATCGAAGTGCAAAATCTTACAAAAACATATGGATCAGGAGAACTCGAGGTCAAGGTCTTGAGAAGTATCGATCTAAAAATCGATTCCGGCGAGTTCGTAGCTGTTACTGGTCCGTCCGGCGCGGGGAAATCAACCCTGCTTTATCAGCTCTCGCTTCTTGACGAACCTTCGTCTGGCGAAGTATTTCTGGATAGTATTAAGACTTCTGAACTGTCCCAAGTGCAAAAGACTGCCATGAGGCTTAACATGCTTGGTTACGTTTTTCAGGATTACGCACTTCTACCTGAATTAACAGCGCTCGAGAATGTAGCTTTGTTAATGCTAATGCAGGGACATTCAAGAGAAGCTGCGTATAAACAGGCTGAAGGTGCCCTGGCCAGGGTTGGACTCTCGGACAGAATGCACAACCTGCCGAGTCAGTTATCCGGTGGACAACAGCAGAGAGTTTCGATCGCCAGAGCAATCGCTCATCACCCAACCATTCTTTTCGCTGACGAACCGACGGCCAACCTCGATTCGACCAACGGTCATGTCGTGATGCAAGCCTTTCTTGATTTGCATAAAAACGGCCAGACTATTGTCATGATTACTCATGAGGATGACTACGCGAAATACGCGCAGCGAGTTATTAACCTGAAGGACGGACAAATTATTGAAGATTCGAAGGTGGCATGACACAATTAAAACACCCGCCAAAGGCGGGTGTTTTTACAACAAGAAATTATTTAGTTTCTTCTGTTGCCGCAGCCGCTTCCGGAGTTTTTATTTCCTCTGGTTTGGCTTCCTGGTTTTTAATCTCGTCCATGGTGATGATGTCCTTTCCTGGTTATGGTGCCCCGACCGTCATGACTCGTGATTGTCTCGAATGAGACATTAGCAGTTCATTGTAGCCTTTATATAGCAAAAAGTCAACAGTTTCTTTCAATGTTTATCCAGCACCTTCCAGAATACCCCGCAGCTTGCTGCGGGGATGAATGGCTCAATATAGCCTTCCTGCGGGGTGCAATACCCCGACAGGAAG
>Ga0155844_133_pt1 | contig 39761 bp, 41 predicted proteins | sample RifCSPlowO2_01_FD_107498 | JGI IMG/M metagenome (GOLD analysis project Ga0155844, IMG submission 107498) | Candidatus Doudnabacteria bacterium RIFCSPLOWO2_01_FULL_48_57
CAGGGGCTTGCCATATGTTTACGGCTATGGTAGTATTTTTGCATGCTTACAACTAAGGAAAAAGAGAATATCATCAAGAAATTTCAGACGCACAAGGGCGATACCGGCAGTCCAGAGGTGCAAATCGCGATTTTGTCGCGGGAAATTGAGCAGGTAGCCGAGCATTTGACCAAGCATAAAAAGGACAACCACTCCCGCCGCGGGCTTTTGAAAATGGTAGGAAACCGCCGCCGTTTGCTTCGATATTTGAAGGAAGAGGACGAGAAGCGCCACGAGAAGATTGTTGAAAAGCTTAAGCTGAAGAAATAAGCTGAACAATTAACAATTAACGGTCTCGGTTGGAAGAACGCTTGTTGAGAAATATTTGCAGCTCCAAGGCTCCAGATACCTCTCAGGAACGTTGTTCCAGAACCGGAACAAATATGTAATGCCAAAAAAAGAATATTCAGCTGAGGCCCAAATTGGGACAAAGACCTGGAATCTGTCAACGGGTAAATTTGCCATGCAAGCAAACGGTTCCGTGGTAGTAAGAGCGGGAGACACCATGGTCATGGGGACCATCGTCCTTGGACGCCAACGGGATGGAATAGATTATCTGCCGCTCATGGTTGATTATGAGGAAAAGCTCTATGCTGCGGGAAAGATCAAGGGTTCGCGCTGGGTCAAACGCGAAGGCCGTCCTTCTGATGACGCGATTTTGCGCGGCCGCGTGATTGACCGCAGTATTCGTCCAATGTTCAACGATAATATACGCAACGATATTCAAGTCGTGGTCACGGTTCTTTCTGTTGACGGTATAAACGATCCTGACGTGCTCGGGCTCAACGCTGCCTCTGCCGCGATCGAGGTTTCTGATATTCCCTGGGATAGTCCGATCGCTGGCGTGCGGGTCGGGAAGATTGATGGGAAACTCGTGCTCAATCCCTCCTATGCGGAGCAAGAAAACGGCAGCACGCTGGATCTGATAGTTTCAGGCACAGAGAATCATATCATCATGGTTGAAGCAGGCGCAAAAGAAGTGCCGGAAGCAGAAATACTGGAAGCAATCGCTTTCGCGCAAGGCGAGATTAAAAATATTGTCGGGCTTATAAAAAAACTTGCCAGTGATGTTGGTAATGCCAAGGTAGAAATAAAAACTTTCGCGCCGCAAGCTGAGCTAGTGGAAAAATTTTCTGCCTACAAGGACGATCTCGCCGCGGCTCTCTTCAAGCCGGAAAAAACGGATCGCGAAAAGGCGATGAATGATCTTCGTGACAAGGCAGTGACTGAGCTGGCTGGGGATGACGCGGCACTCAAAAAAGAAGTTGGGTACATCTATGATAAAAAAGTCAAAGAATTGCTACAGGGCGCTATATTAAAGGATTCAAAACGGGTTGATGGCCGAGTGCTGGATGAAATAAGGCCCATCAGCTGCGAGGTTTCAGTACTGCCGCGCGTTCACGGGACGGGTCTTTTTAAACGAGGCGAAACCCAGGTGCTGACCACAGCGACGCTGGGCGGGCCCGATGACGTGCAGCTGCTCGAGGATCTGGATACGATCGATGAGCGCCACAAGCGCTATATGCATCACTATAATTTCCCCGGCTATTCTGTCGGCGAGGTTCAGCCTTTGAGATCTCCGGGCCGCCGCGAAATCGGCCATGGCGCGCTGGCTGAACGCGCGCTCGAGCCAATGATCCCCAAAAAAGAAGATTTTCCTTATACGGTTCGCCTCGTGTCTGAAGTGCTATCGAGTAATGGCTCGACCTCGATGGGGTCAACCTGCGGCAGCACATTAGCGCTCATGGACGCAGGCGTGCCGATTAAAGCGCCTGTGTCAGGAATCGCGATGGGTTTGGTGCTTGATACTAAAACCGGCAATTTCAAGATTTTATCAGATATTCAAGGCATTGAGGATGGCAACGGACACATGGATTTCAAGGTTGCCGGCACCAAAGATGGCATTACCGCGTTGCAGCTTGATATCAAGGTCAAAGGCCTCACTGTCGAGATCCTGAGCGCCGCTCTCGAGCAAGCGAAAGCCGGCCGGCTGTTTATCCTAGAGAAGATGCTCTCGGCCATCCCAGAGCCGCGCAAGGAAATGTCTCCCTTCGCGCCACGAATAACTTCTTTTTATATCAATCCGGAAAAAATCCGCGAAGTTATTGGTCCGGGCGGCAAAGTCATAAACACAATCATTGCCGAGACCGGCGTGAAGATTGACATTGAGGATGACGGTCTTGTAATGGTGACCTCAAACAATGAGGAGGGCTCAAAGAAAGCGGTTGATTGGATCAAAAATCTAGTGCGCGAGGTCGCGGTAGGCGAAGAGTTTGAAGGCAAGGTTGTAAAAATTTTGGATTTTGGGGCTTTCGTGCAGATTCTGCCAGGACAGGACGGCATGATCCATATTTCCGAGTTGGAGAATCACCGCGTGGAAAAGGTTACCGATGTGGTAAATATTGGCGACACGGTTCGAGTCAAAGTCATCAATGTTGATGAAATGGGGCGTATCAACCTGTCTCGCAAAGCTTTGCTGCCAGGATACAATCCTTCCCAAGGCAGCGATCGCGGACAAAGACCGCCTCGCAGCGGCGGACGGCCTGGTGGCAAGCCAAATCTAGACCGCTTCGTACAGCGGTAAAAACAGCCAATAAAAAAACCCCACTGCCACGAAAATTATTTAGTGACAACGGGGTTCTACCCTGAAGCTATATAAACGCCTAACCTCGTTTGTATAGCTTTTTAATTTTCCGCCCGAATTACCCAAGCATATTGGTGGGGACCGGAGGATAACGCATTTTGATTGGCATTTCCTCAAGCGGCCCAAGTCTATATATTTCTGTTAAAGCCTGTAATAATTCAGGATCGGAATATGACGCGCTTCAATCGCGCTTATCCATAGTGCCTGCTGGTGCTTTTCGAGTCATTGTGCGGTTTATCCAAACAATTGGTTAACCGGAACCTGAGAATTTGTGTTTTTTGACTCCACGTCAGCACTGATTTGATACATGAGAAGCGCTAGGACAATCTTGATAGCATTATGAAATGAGCGCGGGTCGAGTCCGATTAGCTTCTCAATTTTGTCAAACCGGTAATACAACGTGTTCTTGTGTATATTGAGCTTTTGCGCCGTCGCTTTAAGATCGAGGTCAGCCGAGAAATAGGCGGACAGGGTTTTTAGCAGGGGCGGTTTTTTAAGCAGACTCTTTAAGTAATAGTTAATAAAATATTGCTGCTCTGCCGCGGGAATCTGGTTGATCATTTTCGCCAATATCACCTCGCGATAGAAAAAAACATGATTGACGGGATAAAGTTTTTTCCCAAGCGACAAGGTGATTTTCGCCTGATTGTAGGCTTTGAGGAGCCCGTCCAGTCCCGCGTGAAAATTGGGGACAGCCAAAAGCGCTGTTTCCCCGAGTGAATTCTTTATCAGTCCCGGAATGGTATCAGCGTTATTGAGGACCTGCTCGTGAGTTTTTTGGCCACTCTCGGGCGGAGCCGCGATGAGCACGATGAAATTATCACCGCTGAAATAAGTCACTAAGATATCTTCGAGCGACGCGCCATACGGCTTGAAGATCTGCTGAATGGTTTGCTTGTAATGTTCAACCTTGGCTTGCTCTGTTTCCTGCGGCACGATATTTTGGCCCAAGAGTTTTTGCCAAAATCCGGGAATGTTTATTAGGACCACAATTCGATCTCGATCCAAGCCGACCTTGTAGTAGTGAATGTCAAGAAAACGGCTCTGTTCCAAGGGCTTGGTTTTATCATTTTCCTGCCCCTCGAACAAATCATAGAAAAATTTGTCGAGCACTTGCGACGTGGTCGGAAGCATGCGCAGCACCATGACCTGGTGGATAAGAAGCTCAGCAAGGGATTTGGCGAGGTTGATCTGCTCTTCAGTTACCCGCCCATTGTCTTTGAGGATGAGGCTGCCGACGACCTGGTTGTCATATATGAGAGGAGTTGCCCAGGCTGTGACTTCAGCCTCCAGTTCGCCTTTTGGCAGGGGCATAGTTTTGTTGTTTTTCAAAACCAGGGCTGTAGTAGGCAGGTGTTTCCCAAAATTTTTGATTTCACTGTCGGCAACAACAGTGCCTGTGAGATCTGTTATTGCCACATCCTGATCCAATACGCTTTTTAGCTTGTCAATGATCGCGGATGAAGCCAGTTCAATAAAGTTCACTTTATAACTCCCTCGTAGTTAAGTAATGCTAGATAAATTGTACAGAATATCCAATTATTCAAAAATCCCTAATTTAACCCAAAAAATACAAGTTTATAATATGGTCTTTTGTGCATTTTGTACAATTTTTTCTGTTTACTCGATTTGCGAAGCGAAATCGGAAATGGGATAATAAAACTTGCCATATGGAAAAAATCGCATTAAAACATGATTTAGACGAGGAACTGGCAATTGCGAGGCAGAAAATTGAGTCCCTGCAGAATCGGGTTGTACAGATGGAAAGCGAGCACGACCATGCCAAAGCCATCGCGTCCGCCTTAAGACAGAGTGAAGAACGGTATAAATACTTTTTTGAGAACAGTCCGATGGGTATTTACCGTACGACGCCTGATGGCCGCATTTTGCTTTGCAATCCGCAGTTGATCAAAATGCTCGGTTACGATTCCTTGGAAGAGCTGCGCACCAGAAACCTTGAGGCCGAAGGGTTTGATCCACAATCCCCGCGTTCACGCTTCAAAGAGCTGGTAGAGATGCAAGGCGAGGTAAAAGCTTCAGAAGCTGCGTGGCGGCGCAAAAACGGCTCGATAATCTACATTCGCGAAAACGCGCGGGCTGTAAAAGACGAGGACGGGGATATTATTTGTTATGAAGGCACTGTAGAGGATATTACGGAGCGAAAACAGCTGGAAAAAACAAAAGAGGATTTCATTTCGTCGGCTGCTCACGAGCTGCGGACGCCGCTAACGGCACTGCAGGGATATCTGACGCTGCTTGAAAAAGAGCATCACGGAGTTTTGGGCAAAGAGCAGACATATGTCGAAAAACTCGTCAGAGCGGCGAAAAAATTACACGATGTGGTAGAGGATTTACTGAGTGTTATTAAGCTAGAACACCGGCCGAAAATGGAATTTTTGCCCTTTGAAATCAGCCCCATCATTGACGAAGTCGTGAACGAATGGCGGATCAAAGCAAAGAACGACAACAAAACTCTGTTTGTGGAAATGCACGAGGATTATCTGTTAAGCGGCAACCCAGATCACACGAAAAAGATCATTTCGAATCTCGTGGGAAACGCTCTCAAATACACTGAATCAGGCGCTGTAATAAAAATAAGCTGTAAAAAATCAATAACGGAAAGCGGCCCGATAGCAACTATTTGCGTGCAAGACAATGGCGTGGGCATTGCCAAAGACTATCATCAAAGCATCTTTGAAAAATTTTTCCGCGTTCCCAATGCGCTCTCCATAAAAGCTGGAGGCACTGGCCTGGGACTTTATATTGTCAAGCAGTTGGTGGAAATGCAAAAAGGCCGCATCTGGGTAGATTCTGAGTTGGGGATTGGCAGCCGATTTTGTTTCACCTTACAATTGCTGGAAGAATCTAAACAGTTACCTTTAATCTAAGGATCCCAAAGAAATGACAAAAAGAAAAAAAATATTGCTAATAGAAGACGATCAGGATTTAGCTGAACTGTATGACGAGGTTTTGTCCGCGAAATTTGATGTCGAAATCGCGCATGACGGCAAAGAAGGCCAGGAGCTCGCCAAGAAAAAGCCCGATCTAATATTGCTGGATATTCTACTGCCCAGCATGAATGGTTTTGAGCTGCTCAAGGCTTTCAAAAAGGATCAAGACACAAAAAATATTCCCGTCATAGTTTTGACAAACCTTGGCAGCAAGCATGTGGATGATGACAAAAAACTCGCACTACTGCTGGGCGCAGAGGATTATCTGGTCAAAACTTATCATCAGCCCCAGGAAATACTCGAGAAAATTTCCGTTTATTTGCCAACCTAGTTGTAACCGTTAAGCTGGAGGGGGTTAATTACTGATAAAGCGCGAGCAACTCGGAAAAGCTTTCAAACTCTATTGATCTTCGGACCTTTTCCATAAAATCCAAATAAAATCTTAGGTTGTGCATAGTCGCGAGGCGAATGCCAAGTGGTTCGCCGCTCATAAACAGATGACGCAGATAAGCGCGGTTATGATGGCGGCAGCCGTAGCAGGAACAGGTGTTGTCAATCGGCGTGAAATCCTCGGCATATTGTTTGTTTAAAATTTTCAGAGCAGCGTAACCGGCACCATTGCCGTTTTTTTGATTGATAAACAGCTCGCCGTGCCTGGCATTCCGGGTCGGGATCACGCAGTCAAACGTATCCATGCCAAGGGCGATAGATTTGATGATTTGTTCCGGGTAGCCGACGCCCAGCAAATGCCGAGGTTTATCATCCTCCAGATAAGGAACAGTAAAATCGATCACACGGTACATGATCTCCGGGTCGTCTGCCACCGCACCAATCGCCAGCCCTCCGATACCATAGCCATCAAAACCGATTTTTTGCAAGGCCCGGACGGATTTTTTTCGCAGATATTCGCGGTCGCCGCCCTGTACTACGCCAAAAAGTTTTTGACCGGGATTGACGCTTTCAGGCGTAATCTTTTCAAACTGTTTTTTTGCTCTTTCCGCCCATTTCAACGTCAGCTCGAGCGAGCTCTCGAGTCGCGTCTTGGTAGCAGGCAGGCCTGGTACATCATCAAGCACGACCGCGATATCAGATCCCAGGTTGGATTGGATCTGAATCGATTCCTCAGGGCTGAGGACATGAAGCGCACCATCAAGCTCATTTCTAAACTCCACGCCTTTTTCAGTAATCTTTTTGAGGGTTGGTTTGCGCTCGCTAGTGCTTTCGGTAATTTTTTCTCCAAGCGAATACACCTGGTACCCACCGGAATCAGTAAAAATCGGGCCGTCCCAGCCCATGAATTTATGCAGGCCGCCGGCCTTGTTAATCAGCGCGTCTCCCGGCCGCATCCACAGATGATAGGTGTTAGCCAAAATCATTTCCGCGCCCCAAAACCGCAGCTCCTCCGAGGTTACGGCTTTGACGCTGCCCCTCGTGCCAATCGGCAAAAATGCCGGAGTTTTTACCGGGCCGTGAGCAGTATTGATTATCCCAAGCCGGGCCTTTGAGTTGATGTCGTTTTTGAGGATTTGGAAGAAATCCATTCCTATCCCAGTGCTTTCAATAGCTTCGGTATTTCGTTTTTGGCCACATCAAAAACAATCGCCAAATCAGTGTCCATATAATCGTGCACCAAGCGATCGCGCATTGCCATGGCTTTTTTCCAGTCTACCTTGGGATACTGACTCCGCGCATCATCTGCCAACCGTTTTGAAGCTTCGCCTACATTTTCAATTAATTTTATAACTGACAGCTGCAGCTTCTCGTCAGCCGCAAAATCATCAAAGCTGGAATTTTTTGTGAACGCAATAATCTTCCCACAAAATTCCTTTATCTCCTCAAGATATATTTTATCTTTGTCCATAAATTATTTTCAGGTCTCGCTCAATTTGTGGACGTAAAAATTTATTTACACCTCCCTCGGTAACCAGATCAACCTCCCGCCCCAGAGTTTTGCGCAAATCTTCATCCAGCTGGAGATAACCGGCAAAGGTCGCTGGACCCGTAAATTTTACGAGAATATCTACATCACTCTCGGGCCGTGCTTCGCCTCTTGCTACACTGCCAAAAACGCCCGCATATTCAACGGAATTCCTGCGCAATACCGGACTCACCGCCTTTTTTAATTCTTCAATAGTCATGAGGTAACTGTACACACTCTTGACAAAATCGTCAAAATATGCTAACATTGCCAGTTATTGAGTCTAGCAGTTTGATTATCAAAGCGTTTTGGTTGATAGTTAAACTGCTCGTCTCAATTCCGAGATTGAGTATTTCAATAAGGAGGATGTGCCGATGGAAACACCATTGACCGCATCTGCTCAGAAAATTGACAAGCTGCATGATCGATTGATGATTGCGGCGCAGAAGTCTGGGATTCCCGATGCAGTTTTTCAGAAAGCCCTGGAGTATCCAGGCACGGAACTCGAAGACAAGATCGCCGCTTTTATGATTGAGTTTTCCAAAAAAGCAAGCGGTATAGTTACGCCGATTGCGGCAAAGGACACCGGACTCATTCCGCAAGGGTGGAAAGTCAAAAAGGGCGGTGACCGTCTCGAAGGCGACGTTGACCTCGCCAAGCTCGATTACAGCTCATGTCCCGTTCGCGATGACGAGGAATACGTTAGCGGCGAGACCATGATGAAGCGCGCGAAAGAAGTCAATGCAATCGGCAGTGTCGGTTTGGCCGCAGACTTGCTCAAAGCCCAGGACGAGGGAAAAGAGATTTTCCCTGTCGAGTCCCGCGGTGTGCACTACTTCATCATGCCGCTTACCGTGTTGCAGGACGGCGGTGGCGACGTCAGCGTGGCGGCCTTCTACTGGAGTGGCGAGCGCTGGGGGCTGGACTTCTACTGGCTTGGCAGCGACTTCCGTTTCCGCCGCAGCGTTCGGTTCCTGCGTCGCCGCGAGTAGCACTGGGACGCTTGGTGGCTTTGCCCTTTTGGGTTTTGGCCTCTTGGCGCTTCCGGTTTTCAATCACCACATTTCGATTTCGGTCGGAGTGTGGTGATTTTCTTTTTGGTTGACTTTTTTGGTATACTTCTTGTAAGATAGATGTTGCGCCTGCGGTTACGGCTTCAGGCAATCTGTCTCGCGATTACTAAAAATCAGAGTATCGGCGGTCAAGGCTTCCGATAGAGCATTCTTTGGTAATTCTTCAAAAGAAGATACTCGGTGCAAGGTATTGGCGAGGTTTAATTCCTCCAAATAAAAAATACAGTCCCAAGAGTATTCAAGGGGCAGTGGATCAGATGATACTTTGCATAATCTTGCAGGACGACGATGGCAACGGCAACGTGGCTTACTTCAACTGGAATGGCAAGCGCTGGAAGCTGAACTTCAACTGGCTTGACAACAACTTCAACCGCAACGATCGGTTCCTGCGTCGCCGCTATTATCTTCTTGCTCCTACTTCGGTGGGAGCTTCTTTTATGAATTGTTGTTTCTGCCATCCGCCTAGCATCTTTCCAACCTCCACTAGCGGCGAAGAAATCGCAATGTATCTTTTATTATCCATGGCTTTTAGTTCCCAAGCCAGTTGCAGAAAGAATTTCAGAGTGTCGAGTTTGATGCTGGCTTTTTGAATGATTGCCATTTTGCTTTCCCTGGCAAAATCGGCGGTGAGAATAAGCTCTATCACATCAGTAAAGAGCAGATTGATTTTTTCTCCCAGAGAGTATTTGGTCAGTCTAGGGAGATGTACCAGCATATTGTGCCACAGTTTGTAAGCATCGCTGGCTTTTTGTAAAATAGGGAGATTGGCTGTGGATAAATTTCCGTTGGGGGGAGGGTTCATTTATCAGCATGGCGGTTACAAGGCATTTAATATCTCTGATCCCAAGCCGCGCAACATTCACAAAGCCAGTGTTCGAGACAGGGTATTGCATCATGCAATTTACCGGCAACTTTATCCTTTTTTTGACTGGACATTCATTGCCGATTCGTTTCTGGGGTTTACTAGCCATGGCAATGCATATGAGTTAGGGCAAGAGATTGGAAATTGGCATAGTTTATGGAAAGAAGGCTAATTTTTTGTTATTATGCACAATATGTCAGTTACACTGGAAAAAATCGTTAATTTATGCAAGCGGCGGGGTTTTATTTTTCCCGGCAGCGAGATTTATGGCGGGCTGGCAAATAGCTACGACTATGGACCTCTGGGCGTGGAATTGTTTAGAAACATCAGCGATTTGTGGTGGAAAAAAATCGTTCAAAAAAGATCGGATATGGTGGGTATGAGAGGTCCGATTATCATGAATCCCAAGGTTTGGGAAGCTTCAGGCCACATAAAAAACTTCACAGATCCTTTGGTTGAGTGCAAAGTATGCCACATGAGGCTGCGTGTGGATAAATCAAAAGAGATCGCCGCACACCAAGAAACCCATAAGGGTAAAAAGGCGGAATGGACAGAACCGAAGAATTTTAATTTATTATTTAAAACATTTATTGGCACCACTGAGGACAGCAAGTCCACGGTTTATTTGCGCGGCGAAACGGCGCAAGCGATGTTTACTGATTTTAAGCTCGTAACCGAGAGTATGCGGCGGAGATTACCTTTTGGAATCGCCCAAATCGGCCGCTCATTTCGTAATGAAATTACGACTGGCAACTCAATTTTTCGTATGAAAGAATTCACGATCGGAGAGCTAGAATATTTCGTTAAACCCGGAGAAGACGATGAGGCGTTTGAGGGCTGGCTTGCTTACCAACAAGAATTTTTTGTGGAATTGGGACTGAAGAAGGAAAATTTCAAAACTGTTGAGCTTCCCACAGAAGAACTGGCGCATTATTCCAAGCGGACAGTGGATACATATTATAATTTTCCATTCGGCTGGGACGAGATAGCGGGGATTGCCAACCGCACTGACTATGATCTAAAAAATCACATTGAATTATCCGGAGCCGATTTGAAATATAAAGACGAAAAAACCGGTGAGGAATTCATCCCCTATGTAGTGGAACCGACATTCGGTCTTGATCGTATCATGCTCGCTGTACTAGCTGACGCCTATACTGAAACCGAAGCCAGGTCCGGCAAGGAGACGGCCGTGCATGAAACTGAAATCACCTTGCGCCTGCCCAAAGCGCTTGCGCCGATAAAAATCGCGGTTCTGCCGCTCTCCAAAAAAGAAGAACTGATCAGCCTAGCGCAAGAGATTTATGGCGATTTGAGAAAGCGGTGGATGGTACAGTATGATGAAACTGCTTCGATCGGCAAGCGCTATCGCAGGCAAGACGAGATTGGCACGCCTTATTGCGTAACAATAGATTTTGACTCCTTGGAAGATAAAAAAGTGACGATTAGAGACAGGGATACAATGGCTCAAGAACGAGTCGCTATAGCCGAACTAATAAACTATTTTAGAGAAAATTTTTCCAGTCTCTAATTGTCATCCCCGACTGGATCGGGGATCCAGAAAAACTGGATTCCCGCTTTCGCGGGAATGACGCATCTATGGATAATCGTATCAAAAATTTGCAGGATTACCTCAGACAAAACGCGCTCGACGCGTTTTTGGTATTGACTAAGCTTAACCGGCAATATGTGTCTGGTTTTACCGGTTCTATGGGCGTGGTGTTTGTCACCAGAAAGAGTGCGGAATTGTATGTTGACGACCGGTATACTATCCGGGCCAAACGCGAGTCAGATTTGAAAGTGAAAAAAATTGAAGAGCTCAAACTCGCTGGCCGCATTGGGATCGAGGACCGGATCACTGTTCGGGAATTGGCAAGTTTGAAAAAAAACCACAAAGCCAAATGGATAGTTGCCACAAACGTGGTTGAGGATTTGCGCGCTGTTAAATCAGCAAAAGAGATTCAGTGCATAAAGAAAGCCCAGCGGATAGTTGACGCGTGTTTTGCGCAAATAAAAAAATATGCACGGGTGGGAATGACAGAAATCGAGATTTCGCAGCAGCTGGAGAGAACCGCTATCCAGCACGGCGCTGACGGCATGGCTTTTGAATCGATCGTGGCCTTTGGGGCAAACGCAGCTGCGCCCCATCACCTTTCAGGAAAACAAAAAATCAAGCGCAACAATTTTTTACTTCTTGATTTCGGAGTTCTGGTAAAAGGATATCATTCGGATTTCACTAGAACCCTGTTTATCGGTTCACCTAGCAAAAAACAAGCGCAGATTTATAACACAGTGCTGGTGGCGCAGAAGCGGGGAATTGAAAAAGCGAGATTAGGGAACAAAGCTTCGGTGGTGGACAAAACGGCACGACAATATATTGATGAGGTGAGTGATTGGCGTAACAAATTTACCCAGCACCAGCTTCGTGGTGCTGGGTTTACCCACAACACCGGGCATGGTGTTGGCTTGGAAATACACGAATTGCCGAATTTTTCACCAAAATCAGACGACATTTTGCTCAGCGACATGATTGTCACGGTTGAGCCGGGGATATATATTGAAGGCTGGGGCGGGGTAAGGATAGAGGATATGGTATTGATAAAGAATAAGGACAACGAGGTATTATCAAAGTCGCCTAAAGATATAAAGTCGATGATAATTAGCTAATGTAAAATGCAAAATGTAAAGATCAAAATGACAATTAAGAATTTTAAAATTTTACACTGTCATTTTACATTTTGATTTTTTAATTTTGAATTGATGTTTAAAAAGCAAATATTAAAGAACGGTCTCACAGTTCTCAAAGTTCCCATTAAAGGCGCGCAATCTGTGCTCGTGGACATGTTTGTGAAGGTCGGTTCACGGCAGGAAGAAAAGCGCGTGAACGGTATATCTCATTTTTTAGAACACCTCTTTTTCAAAGGGTCAGAAAAATATCCGACCGCGCAAGAACTGTCGCACGCTCTTGACGCGATCGGCGCGGAGTACAATGCCAACACCGGCAAAGAACATACGCAGTATTACATCAAAGCAGCAAAAAAGCATTTGCCGTTTATTTTCGAGGTCCTGACAGATATGCTGCAGCATCCGGTTTTTGATGCGGCTGAAATCGAGCGCGAAAAAGGCGTGATCGCTGAAGAGATTAACATGTACGAGGACACACCAATGCGCCATGTGGAAGACGTTTTGGAAGAGATAATGTGGCCAGACCAGCCGCTGGGCCGGAACATTGCCGGCACCAAACCGATCGTTTCCAAAATCAGTCGCCGGGATATTTTCGATTACGTAAAGGCATATTATCAGCCCGAAAATATGATTATGGCCGTAGCCGGCGCTTTTGATGAAGAGATTTTTGACAAGCTCGTGTATCTGCATTGGAGCAAGCTGAGCAACAAAAAGGTCCCAAAATGGATAATGGCCGTGGAGAAGAAGGCTGGCCCGGCGCTGCGCATCGCTCCGAAAAAAACCGAGCAGATGCATTTAGCGCTCGGTTTCAAGTCTTATGAATACAACCATCCCAACTATATTCCGCAGCTGGTCCTCGCCACAATCCTAGGCGGAGGTATGAGTTCGCGGCTGTTTACGGAAATCAGAGAGCGCAGAGGTCTTGCTTATTACGTAAAAGCTTCAAGCTCCAATTATCAGGATACCGGACTATTTGTGGTGCAGGCCGGCGTGCGCCAGGGGTCGCTCAGTGAATCCATCAAGGTCACGCTTGAAGAGCTCAAAAAGATCAAGCAGGAAATCGTTCCTGACCGTGAGATGAAAAAAGCCAGAGAATACATCAAAGGAACACTGACGCTGTCGCTGGAGGACAGTGAAAATCTGCTTGGCTGGTATTTGGAGCAAATCGCGTTTCGTAAAAAAGTTTTAGAGCCGGAGGAGGCCTTCAAGGCCATAGATAGCGTGACAGCCAGAGACGTGCAGCGGGTCGCGAAAGAAACATTTGATGCCAAAAAACTTAATCTCGCGGTTGTTGGCGCCGGCAAACCGGCGGAAATCCAAAAACTGCTCAAGCTTTGATTATTGCCGTTTTTCCGCTAGAATTAGGGCAGTATGAATGAACCGCAGAACGTCAACATCCACATCTCTACCACAGCGCTCATAAAAGTCGCGATAGTGGCTTTGGTGTTGGTTTTGATGTACATCATCCGCGACATAATTCTCATGCTGGTGGTGGCGATGATTTTAGCATCAGCAATGGATCCGCTCGTGGATTGGCTATACCGCAAGGCCAGATTTCCCCGGGGAATGTCTGTGATTATGGTTTATTTATTTTTCCTTGGCCTTTTAGGGTTAGTGGTTTATTTCCTAATCCCACCCATGGTCGAAGAGTTCAATATGCTTTCCAGCCGTATTGAGGATTTCCGCCATGACCTTTCAACTAGAGCCAGCACGCTTTCGCAGGCGTTAAATCAGCTGGGGTTAGCTAGGGGACTTTCCGCGCTCGGCCAGAGTTTCTCGCAGCTCACTGAAGACGTATTTCAAAAAACCCTGGGCGTGGTTAATAGCTTTGTTCAGCTGGTCGGCATCCTGGTGTTTACTTTCTATCTTATCTCTTCTGAGAATGGCATGAAAAATTTCATACGGTCGCTCGTGCCTTTCAAACATCAGGCCTATATAATGGGCCTAACAGACAAGGTACAGAAAAAGATTGGTTACTGGCTTCTGGGACAGCTTGTGCTTTCCGGGTTTATTTTCGCTTTTACTTTTTTGGGACTCACCGCGCTCGGGGTTAAATACGCGCTCGCGCTGGCGCTCCTTGCCGGCCTTCTCGAGATTGTTCCTTATTTGGGACCCATTCTTTCCGGGATACCGGCAGTGTTTGTGGCGTTCGCGCAATCGCCAACTCTGGCAGTCTTCGTGATCATTTTATACATTCTCATTCAGCAGACAGAAAACTATATCCTGGTGCCAAAGGTCATGGGTAAAACAGTCGGCGCAAATCCTCTGGTGATCCTTTTGGCGGTCTTGATCGGTTTCAAGGTCGCTGGTATTATCGGGCTCTTGATGGCGGTGCCTATTGTTGGCGCGGTCAGTGTGTTTGTCAGCGATTTCCGGGAGCAGAGGTTGTAACGTGGAAAAATTTTATCTAACAACGCCAATATACTATGTTAATGCCCAGCCGCATATTGGCACGGCATACACGACGATTGCGGCTGACGCGCTTGCCAGGTTCTACCGCTTAGCTGGCACACAGACTTTTTTTCTGACTGGTACCGATGAGCACGGATCGAAAATAGAGCAGGCCGCCGCCGCCGCCGGTAAAACTCCCGAAGAGTTTACCGATGAAATGGCAGCGAAGTTTTCTTTAACCTGGGACATGCTTGATATCGCTCCTGATGATTTTATTCGTACGACTGAAGACAGGCACAAAAAAGCAGTTGTCTTGTTTTTGGAGCTTCTCAAAAAATCGGGGAAAATCTATGAGGACGAATATGAAGGATTATACTGCGTCGGCCATGAGGCTTTTCTTAATAAAAGCGATCTGGATGAAAACGGGCTTTGTCCGGACCATAAAAAAGCGCCGGAGAAGCTGAAGGAAAAAAATTGGTTTTTCAAATTGTCTGATTATGGAGAGATTCTGAAGCAGAGAATCTTGAGTAATGAATTTGTTGTCGCCCCAGAATCACGACGCAATGAGATTCTGGCATTTATTGATCAAGGACTCGAAGATGTGGCGATTTCGCGACCCAATGTTAAATGGGGGATAAAAATCCCATGGGATGAAGGCCAGACTGTTTACGTTTGGGTGGACGCGCTGTTCAACTATATTTCAGCCACTGATTTTCCAAAAGGCGAGAAATACAAACAATTTTGGCCCGCGGATCTTCACATTGTCGGCAAGGACATCACGCGGTTTCACTGCATCATTTGGCCGGCGCTCCTTGAGGCGGCAAAAATTCCGTGGCCGAAAAAGGTTTATGCCCACGGTTTTTTCACGATCAATGGGCAAAAGATCAGCAAGACCCTCGGGAACGTGATTGATCCGGTGGAGCTAGCTCAAAAATACGGTCCCGACACAGTGCGATATTTTCTGCTGCGCGAGATTCCGTTTGGACAAGACGGAGATTTTTCTATCGAAAAGCTGGAAGCGCGCTACCAGGGAGATCTTGCCAATGGCCTCGGCAATCTTTTTAGCCGAGTAACTACATTGATTGCCACCAAACTCGATGGAGTAGTGCCAGAGATTGTGCCAACCCCGCGCGAATTGAAAGATACTGCTTTGATGATGGCGGAGATGAGGTTCCATGAAGCTTTAGCGCGTATCTGGGAAGAAATCTCATGGGCCAACAGATATATTGACGAGACAAAGCTGTGGGAGCAGGCTGAGAAGAATCCGAAATTGTTTGGGGAAGTCATCTGCAGCCTGGTTGCGTTGCTAGGTGAAATTGCGGAAAAATTAGCTCCAATCATGCCAGAGACTACGGAGAAGATTAGAAAGGCATTGGCCGCAGATAGTATTGCCAAGGCCGAACCTCTGTTTCCCCGCCAGAAATGACAAGCCGATAATGCTCATCGATACTCATACTCATGTGAATTTTAAAGCGTTCAAGGATGATGCTGACGATGTTGTTAAACGCGCGCTAGACAGCGGTGTTTGGATAGTCAATGCCGGGACCAAATTTGAGACCTCGCGTTCGGCGGTTGAGCTTGCGGAAAATTATTCAGACGGTGTTTACGCTGCGGTCGCGCTTCATCCGATTCATTTGTTCGAGCACCGAGTGGACCTAGATGAGGAAGAGGCGAGTTTTCATACAGACGGCGAGGAATTTGAGGTTGGCTCGTTTCGCGATCTGGTTGCCAGATCCACTAAGGTCGTTGCGATAGGCGAGTTTGGCCTCGATTATTACCGTTTACCCAAAGAGCATGACCACGACGCAATCAAACAAAAGCAAAAGGACGTGATGATCAAACACATTGAGCTTGCCAAAGAAATTGACAAACCGCTCATGATCCACTGCCGCCCGGCTGAAGGGTCTATGGATGCGTACCAAGATGTCCTCAAGATACTCGACGAAAATTACCGGTCGCCAAATTTTGAAATTCATTGTTTTACCGGAGACGCTCCTACGGCCATGGAATTTGTGAAGCGCGGCGGGCTTGTTGCTCTCAATGGCATAATTACTTTTGACAAAACAGGCCGCAGCGACAAGGTGGTCAAGAATCTGCCGCTGGAATCTACGATTTTTGAGACTGACGCGCCTTTTCTGACTCCCTTGCCGCACCGCGGCAAACGGAACGAGCCGTCATATGTCAGATTTGTGGCTGAAAAGCTCGCGCAGATGAAGGGGATTGATATTTCCAAAGTTGAAGAGGTTACTACTGCCAACGCCCGACGGCTATTTAGAATTTAGCGGTCCCATCCGGCCGATTTTTTTCGCGGTTTCCTTTTTTCTAATTTTTGATTTCACACTACACAAAACCAAGCAATTGCTTGGTTTTGTGTAGTGATGTATTATATAGGAGTATGGCTTACCACAAAGACATCGCAAATACAATCCGGAATCTTTTGCCGAAGGAAAAGAGAAAACTATTGAATACCGAACAAATCATGAAATTAAAAAATGCAACGGAATTTGCTCTGATTTTAGCCGCGTCTCCTATAGCTATTAGTATGGGGAACCTCGGAGTTGAATTGATGAAAGGTATTGAGCGGTTATTTTACGATAAAAACGGCAGAAAATTGCTGCGAAAGGACAGTGAAGCAAAAGCTATTCGAACGGTTTATTATTTGAGGACAAAAAAATTCATCCGCCTGAGATGGGCGGGAGACGATTTTATAGTGTTTTTAACTAAACTTGGCAGGAAAAAAATTCAAAACATCAATTTTAATAATCTGACAGTTCCAAAGCAAAAACATTGGAACGGCAAATGGTGGCTGATTGCTGCCGACATACCGACAAAAAAACACAAAAGGGGAGCAGATTTGCTTCGCAATAAGCTGAAAGAAATGATTTTTTTTCCATTACAAAGGACTTTGTGGCTTTATCCTTATGATCCAAGAGAGGAGATACAGTATGTTGCTTCTCATTATCAGATAGCGCACTATGTCACAGCTATGGAGATTAACAGGTTGGACATCGACGATGAAAAAAAACTGAAAAAGTTTTTTCAGCGTACGGGGGTACTTTAATTTCACCACAAATTATTTATCCAGCACCTTCCAGAATACCCCGCAGCTTGCTGCGGGGATGAATGGCTCAATATAGCCTTCCTGCGGGGTGCAATACCCCGACAGGAAGGTGCTGGATTTATTACGCATTTCCAAGCAATTGCTTGGTTTTACGTAATAGAAATTGATTTTAGTGCTGTTTAGGCAAGGTTTTATTTTTTTAGGTACTGTGGTAAAATCCAAATATGGAACAGTTTATTAAAAACTTGGCCAAGGGAGCGGGACAAATACTCCGGCAAGGGTTCAAGCAAGAAATCCAAATCAAGCAAAAACAGGGACATTGGGACCCGGTGACGCAGTATGATCTCGCTGTAGATAAATTTATCCAGGACAGGGTAAGGAAGAAATTTCCTTCACACGGCATTTTATCGGAAGAAGGAACAGATATTAAAAACCAGAAGCATTTATGGATAATCGATCCGATTGACGGGACTCGTAATTTTTCTCGCGGAATTGCTTATTTTTGTATTTCGATTGCGTATGCGAAGAGCGGTGTTTTGTCAGCAGCAGCTGTTTACGATCCGATGCAGGACGAATTGTTTTTTGCAGCAAAAAACAAAGGCGCTTTTTTGAATGGAAAAAAAATAACAGTTTCGCCGATTAGTTCACCGGAGCATGCTCTGGATGTGTCTGATTTCAATTCATCGGTTTCTGTCGCCATGAAAAAAAAAGTGCACAGATTTCATTTGAAAACTAACGCGTGGAGCATACACAAAGGGGCGTCAGCACTAGATTTAGCAAATACGGCTGCTGGCAGATTTGATTTTGCGATTCAGATTGGCGCCTATCCATGGGATTATTCCGCAGCTGGATTGATTCTCAAAGAAGCAGGGGCAAAGACCACGGATCTGAAAGGCAAGCCTTACCGCTGGGATTCCAAGGAAATAATCGCGGCAAATCCGAAACTGCATCCAAAGATTCTTAAATTGCTGAAATAGATGAAAGCGTTCATAATCAATTTAGCCCGTGGTGCGGGGGCGATACTGCGAGAGGGGTTCTACAAAAAAAAGAACGTCCAGAAAAAGCCATCGCCAGACGGCTTTCAGGACATGGTCACTGAATACGATTTTGCGGCAGAAAAATTTATCATTGATGAAATTCGTCGAAAATTTCCGAGCCACGGGATTCTCGGCGAAGAGAGCGGTCATCTGAAAAAAGGAAAAAATTTTTGGATCATTGATCCGCTCGACGGCACACACGCGTTCGTCAAAGGCGTTCCGCAATTTAGCACCACTTTTTCTTTTGTCAGCGACGGCAGACTCAAACACGGTGTGGTTTATGATCCGATTCATGACGAGCTTTTTTATGCAGAGGCGGGAAAAGGAGCGATTCTCAATAACCGTAAGATTCGGGTAAGCAAAAAAGACAAATTGCAATACGGAAATTTTGCTTGCTATGTAGCCAGTCTCCTGGAAAAGAGGGAAGGAAATCACTATCGCAGGCTCATTTATGAACGCGTAATTTTTGAGGAGCAAATGTGGAATGACACCGCGTCTTCGGTCGCGCTAGGTGCAGCATATGTAGCGTGCGGCCGCAATGACGTGATTTTTGCGAAAGGTTTGAATCCTTGGGATATTTCTGGCGGCGCGCTGATAATGAAAGAAGCTGGCGCAAAGATTACGGATTTGCAGGGCAAGCCCTACAAATGGAGCAGTGATGAGCTGCTGGCAGGCAATCCCGTTCTCCACAGACAAGTTTTGAAAGCAATAAAATGAAATCTTACGAGCCGAAAAAACTAGAACAGAAATGGCAGAAATTCTGGAATCGGAAGAAAATTTATAATGCCAAGGATAAATCAAAAAAGCCTAAGAAATATATTTTGATTGAGTTTCCGTATCCCTCGGGCGAGGGACTGCACATGGGGCATTTGCGGCCGTATGTCGCAGGGGATGTGTATTCGCGTTACCAGCGGATGCACGGGGCAGAGGTAATGTACCCGATGGGCTGGGACGCTTTTGGTCTGCCAGCAGAAAATTTTGCTATCAAGAAGGGAGTTCACCCCAGCATAACCACAAAGCAAAACATTAAAAACGCCAAGCGGCAGGTGCAAAGCTGGGGAACATCATTTGATTGGTCACGGGAGATAAACACCACAGATCCTGATTATTACAAATGGACACAGTGGATTTTTTTGCAATTCTACAAAGCTGGCCTTGCCTACGAGGCGACCGGCCTGATCAACTGGTGTCCGCAGGACAAGACTGGTCTCGCGAACGAAGAGGTGATTGATGGAAAATGCGAACGGTGCGGCGCGACTGTGGAGAAAAAAGAACTGCGGCAATGGTATTTGAAAATCACGGCTTACGCTGAAAAGTTGCTTGAGGGGCTGAAAAATCTACCCGAGTGGCCTGATCAAGTCAAGCTGCAGCAGGAAAACTGGATCGGGAAAAGCGAGGGCGCGGAAATTGATTTTTTTTTAGATCAGCCTGCGGTGAAGCGGTTTGTGATTTTGCATGCGAAGGGAGGAGCGTCAACGGATGTGTTTTATCCGTGGCTGAAACATGAACTGGAGAACAAAGGATTTGAGGTGCAGGTTCCTGATATGCCAAATCCAGAGGAACCAGATGATCTGGTGCAAGCCGAATTTGTTAAAAAGCAATGTAAATTCGATGAGCAAACAGTGGTGATCGGGCATTCGTTTGGCGGCGTTGTAGCAATGCGGCTCCTAGAACAAGGAATAAAAATTAACCGCGCTATTTTGATCGGGACTCCATTTAGCGGCAAATATTTGGATGGAAAAGAGCGGCCAACAGTTACTGCTGCTGTGCAACGAGGATTTGATTTTCGAATCATAAAAAATAATTCCCTTGGTTTTACATTTTTGTATGATACCGGCGATCATGTTGTTCCTATTTCAGATGGTGAACAGTTTGCGGAAAAAACCGGGTTCGGCATATTCAAAGTCCGCGCTGAAGATTCGCATTTCCGCGCCAAGATTGAACCAGAGGTTTTGTCTGTTGCTTTGGGGGCAATAAAAATCTTTACAACTCGTCCTGATACGATTTATGACGCGACCTATATGGTTCTGGCGCCAGAACATCAGCTAGCGAAGGTACTGGCACCGCGTGTTTCGAATGCGTCAGAGGTTTTGAAATACATGGAAGAGGCCAGGAAAAAAACCGATATTCAGCGGTCAGCTCTGGAGAAAGAAAAAACCGGCGTGGAGCTGAAAGGCATCAAAGCGATCAATCCGGCGACCGGAGAAAAAATTCCGCTTTGGATCGCGGATTATGTTTTGATGGGTTACGGCACCGGCGCAATAATGGCTGTGCCCGCGCACGACGAGCGGGATCGCCAATTTGCGGAAAAATACAAGCTGGCGATCGCTGACAAGCCTTTGATACCAATTGACGAAGCCATAAAAAAATTCGGCAAGAAAAAGATTCAATACAAACTACGCGACTGGGTGTTCTCGAGGCAGCGATATTGGGGTGAGCCGATTCCGATTATTCATTGCACTGCATGCGGTACTGTGCCGGTTCCGGAAAAAGATTTGCCGGTGAAACTGCCCAACGTGAAAAAATACGAGCCGACCGGAACAGGGGAATCGCCTCTTGCCGTGATCGACAAATGGGTGAATGTAAAATGTCCGCAGTGTGGCGGGAAAGCCAAGCGCGAAACCAATACTATGCCGCAGTGGGCGGGAAGTTCATGGTACTATTTGCGCTACACTGACCCTGAGAACAAGAAAGAATTGGCCACAAAAGATCTGATGCAGCGCTGGCTGCCGGTTGATGTGTATTTTGGCGGCATGGAGCACACCACTTTGCATTTACTGTATTCTCGTTTTTGGAATTTGTTTTTGCATGACCAGGGGATTGTGCCGGTTGCCGAACCCTACACCAAGCGCGTGCCGCACGGCATTATTCTTGCTGAGGACGGCGAGAAAATGTCAAAATCGCGGGGCAACGTGGTCAATCCTGACGAAATCATAGAACTCTACGGCGCGGACACAATGCGCATATACGAGCTGTTCCTCGGGCCGCACGAGCAGACGGTGAGCTGGAACAGCCGGGGGATAATCGGCGTGAGAAGGTTTTTGGAAAAGGTTTGGCGAATCGCCCAGTCAGAATTGAAAGAAGCCGCGGACCTGGACACGGCAGTTCACAAAACCATCAAGAAAGCCACTGAAGATATCGAAGACTACCGGTTCAACACTGCTGTTTCTGCCTTGATGATTCTCATGAATGAATTTGAAAAGACAATCCCTACCAAACAGCACCTGCAAATATTTTTGCGGCTGCTCGCCCCGTTTGCGCCGCATCTCGCTGAAGAACTTTGGCGCTCATTGGGCAATAAACAATCGGTTCACCTTGCACCGTGGCCGGAGCTTGATGCTAATTTCGTCAAAGACGAGTTCATAACCATGGCCGTGCAGGTCAACGGCCGGGTCAGGGATACTATTCGCGTTGCTGTCAGCGCCAGCGAAGCGGATGCCAGGAAAACCGCCGAATCGAGTCCCCAGGTTCAAAAGCAGCTCGTCGGAAAAACCGTGGCCAAATTTATCTATGTTCCAGGAAAGATCATTAATTTCGTGGTGCTATAATGCAGGCAGTTATTTTGGCAGCGGGGCGGGGGACAAGGATGGGAGATCTAACAAAGGATACCCCCAAGCCGCTTTTGAAGTTGGAGAATGATGATCAAACTTTACTCATCAGAAGTTTGAGATCGCTGCCTCAGCAAATTAATAAAGCATTTGTGGTCGGTGGATACCAGGGTTCCCAAATTCAGGCTTATTTAAGAGAAATAAAGAATGTTGCAACGTTTTTAGATCTCGAATACGTCAATCAGCCTCACCTTAACGGGACTGCCGATGCTTTGTTTGCTTGTAAAGATAAGTTAAAAGACAAATTTTTGGTTATCATGGGAGACGATCTGTATTCTCAAGACGATTTAGAAAAGCTTGCTCGCGAGCCTCTAGGAATTCTAGTTTCGAGACTCGTTAAGGATGATCCAAGTTATGAAAACGCTATTGTTAAAGTGGAAGGTGGAAAATTAGCAAATATTGTGGAACGACAGCCGGGAAAGAAAGGCGATTTAGTTAATGCCGGAGCGTACATCTTAAATAAGGATTTTTTTAAGTACCCTCCAGTGTTAGCGGAAAATCATACTTCAGAATATGGATTACCCCAGACCTTATTGCAAATGGTTAAAGATGGACATAAATTTTCAGTTGTTGAGGCGACGTTTTGGAAGAAAATTTCCACGCCCGAAGATTTGCGACTCGCTACGTAAAACCAAGCAATTGCGTCAAAATGCGTAATGAAATTTTAAAAAAAGCAGTTGAATATTTGCGCGCTGGCAAGGCGGTGGTGTTTCCGACAGACACGGCTTATGGGCTCGCTGTGGATGCCACCAATCCGAAAGCTGTGAAGCGGCTGTTTCAGATCAAGCAGCGCCGGCCGGCAAAACCCGTTCATATTATCATAGCAGATCTTGCGATGGCAAAAAGATACGCCAAATTTACTCCAGTCGCAGAGAAATTATTTAAAAAATTTTTGCCTGGGCCGTTAACTTTGATTTTACCCCTCACCCCCCGCCTCGCCGAAGACGGCGAGTCGAGGCGGGCATCCCTCTCCCGCAAGGGGCGAGGTATCGCTTTTGGTATATTGTCTGCCGGGACTGGAACAATCGGCATCCGCATGCCAGACAACAAAATCGCGCTAGCACTCGTGAGAAAACTTGGCCGGCCGATTACTGCCACAAGCGCGAATATCTCGACCTCGCCAACCGCGTATTCCATTTCGCAGATAGAATGGCAGTTTAGGAGCGAAAAGCTCAAACCTGATTTGGTACTCGATAGTGGAAAACTTAAAAAAATTCAACCGTCAACTATGGTAAGATTAAAAAGCGGCAAAATCGAAATAATCAGGCGGGGGCCAATAAGCAAGAAACAAATACTGAAAGTACTGAAAACAAATAACTAATAACGAGTAACCAGTGCATCCGCTTAAATATTTTCACTATTTTACTTCTCGACCAACAAGAGAGGTGGAAGAGGTTTATTGGTACACAGCCATTCACAGCCTGGCATTGTCCATGGTTTTTATTTTTGAGCCAATCTATCTCTACAGCATCGGCTATTCCATCATGGACATTCTCTGGTTTTTCGTGCAGGTTTATGTCTGGTACGCAATCCTGGTTTCATTTGGCGCCGAATTTGCCAGCCGTTTTGGCTACAAACGTTCGATTTTTGTCGCGAATTTTTTTTATGTGGTATATTGGTTCGGGCTTTTTTCCTTGAAAGATTTTCCGCATTTATGGTACATGGTACCGCTGCTCCTGGCGCTGCAAAAATCTTTTTTCTGGCCGGCTTACGACGCTGACGTTGCGCTTAACTCGAAAAACCGGCAGCGCGGCCGCGAGGTAGGCATGCTATTCTCGCTTGTTCAAGTGGTATTTATTGTCGGTCCATTTCTCGGCGGCTTCATTGCGCACACATTTGGCTTTCTGTGGTTGTTTTGTGTTAGCGCGGTGTTGATGCTGGCTTCTGCTTATCCGCTTTTTCGCAGCCCCGAGATTTATTCGAAGCACGATTTCAAAATAAAAACACTTTGGAAGGTGATCAAGGAAAGAGAGACGAATTTTTTTGGTTACTGGGGTTATGCGGAGGACCTTATGGTTATGAGTTTATGGCCGATTTTTATGTTTATTGTCATTCCCAATTACCGCGATATCGGAGCAATTTCCATGATTGCTGGGGGCCTTGGGACTATGTTAATGTTATACGTGGGCCAGCTGGCGGATAAGACCAACAAACGGCGGCTCATATTGACGAGCTCCATTTTTTACGGCATAACCTGGATCTTCCGTTTCTTAGGCACTACAGTGCCAGCGGTGCTAGCTTTCGAAGTTTTAACCAAAGGAGCAAAAGATGTGCTTAATGTGCCAATGAATTCGCTAACCTTTGAGCGGGCCGCGGAAAAAGATCCTGACTACGCGATCGCGTACAGCGTTTTTTACGAGTTCAGCTTGTCGATTGGTAAGATCATCACCGCCTCAGTTGGGATTATTATTCTGAGTTTGGTGGCAAATGAAATAACCGGACTGTTTCTGATTTTTGCCTTTGCCGGGATATTAACTACTTTTTACGGATTATTAAGATGAACCTGTTAGAAATGTTGAGATGAGCAGGGATAAGATAAAAATTTTGAATCTGAAAATATTGCCGCGACTCATGTAAACAGTTCGGCAGTATTATTAATTTGAACCACATGACATACGAAGAACTAAAAAAGCAGGATCCAGAAATATACGAGATTATACAAAAGGAATCGCAAAGGCAAAGATTGGGCCTAGAGATGATACCATCGGAAAACTACGCGTCTTCCGCGGTGCTCGAGGCGCTTGGCAGCATTTTGACCGATAAATACGCGGAAGGATATCCTGGCAAACGTTACTATGGCGGCAATGTTCACATTGATGAGGTGGAGCGTTTGGCGCAGAAACGAGCAAAAGCTGTTTTTGGCGCGGACGGTTATCACGTGAACGTGCAGCCCCTTTCCGGTAGTCCAGCGAACCTTGCTGTCTATTTCGCGCTTTTGGAGCGCGGAGATACGATAATGTCCCTCAAACTTGATCACGGCGGACACCTGACACATGGCTCGCCAGTGAATTTTTCGGGAAAGAATTATAACTTTGTTTATTATCCGCTTGATCCAAAAACCGAGATGCTTGATTATGACGTTATCGAAAAATTGGTGATTGAACATAAGCCGAAAATTATTCTCACTGGATACACGGCCTATCCTCGGACCATTGATTTTGAGCGCATCGCCACCATCGCCAGCCACGCGGGCGCGATCTCTATGGCTGACGTGTCTCACATTTCCGGTTTGATCGTTGGCGGCGCGCATCAGTCGCCATTTCCAGCCATAGATATTGTCACGACTACCACACATAAAACTCTACGGGGCCCGCGGGCAGCCATGATTTTTTGCCGGGAAAAGTACAAAGAGCAAATCGACAAAGCTGTTTTTCCAGGGATGCAAGGCGGACCGCACGAAAACACGATTGCCGCGGTCGCTGTCGCTTTGGCTGAGGCCGGGAAGAGCGAGTTCCGAGACTATGTCCGGCAAATTGTAAAAAATGCCCAAGCCCTAGCCGAAACTCTGACCGCTGAAGGCCTCAAGCTGGTTTCCGGCGGGACAGACAATCATCTCATGCTCATTGATCTGCGGCCGTTTACAGCCGGCAGCGGCGTTTTTGTGGACAAAGCGCTCGAAGAGGTCGGGATCAGCACTAACAAAACCACTGTGCCAAACGATCCCATGCCGCCGTACTATCCATCCGGCATCCGTCTAGGAACACCCGCTCTGACCTCACGCGGTATGAAGGAAAAAGAAATGCAGGAAATCGGAAAAATGATCGCACGGATTGCCAAAGAATTTGGGCCAATAGAGCTTCCCCAAGAAAAAGAGAAACGAGCCGCCGCGCTAAAAGAATTTACCAGACAAATGACTCACACGGCAATCATCAAGGAAATCAAAGCGCAGGTTGAGGAACTTGCTGTTCGTTTTCCCGTGCCAGGAATAGATTAATGGAAATATTTCAAGCAATTGTCCTCGGGATCATCCAAGGGCTGACCGAGTTTCTGCCGATTTCTTCGTCAGCGCATCTTTTTCTCGTTCCATATTTTTTTGGCTGGGATTATCAGGGTATTGGGTTTGATATTGCTTTACATTGGGGCTCGCTCCTCGCGGTTTTGATTTTTTTCGGCAAAGATTACCTCAGGTACGCCAAAGCGATTTTTGTTCCCGGGCATCGCGACCGCAAACTCGCGATGTTTTTGGCGCTCGGCACTGTTCCTGCTGCCGTGCTGGGGTACTTTTTTGCAGACGTGATCGAATACAAGCTGCGGCATCCGCTCGTGACAGTGGCAACTCTCGCCGTTTTTGGCGTTCTGCTTTTTATCGCCGATAGATCGGGTCGCAAAGACGCTCACATTCATGATCTAAACTGGAAGAACACGCTCTTTATCGGGTTTGCTCAGGCCATTGCTCTAATCCCCGGCGTTTCGAGGTCAGGAGCGACAATTACCGCAGGGCTTGTGAGTCACCTGAAACGCGAAAAAGCGGCCAAATTTTCTTTTCTGCTATCTGGCCCGGTCATTTTCGGTGCGGGTCTCGTTGTGTTTCAAGATATTGAGAGAATAACAGCGCCGTTCGCCGCCGGATTTATAAGCTCAGCTGTGTTCGGCATGATTGCCATCAAGCTGCTGCTTCGCTTTATTTCTCAGCGATCGTTCGCGGTTTTTACGTGGTATAGGATAATATTGGCCATGGTTGTATTAATAGTATTTTTTTTGCGGGGATGAAAGAGTATCTTGCCAGCTTTGATAATCATGTCCTTGGCCTGGTAAATGGTTTTGCGAAGCGCTGGGATTTTTTGGATCAGATTTTTATCCATGCTGACTACTACGGAGTTTACGCTGCAATAGGGCTTCTGGTTGTGATGCTGGTTCGCAAACGCCGTTTGTTTTGGTCTGCATTTTTGTCAGCAGTCCTATCAAGGTTTGTCTTAGTAGAAGGAATCAGGTGGTTTTACAAGCGTGCGCGTCCAGGCTCGGTCATGGAAGAAATAAAAGCACTAGTAAACGTGTCAGCCCCAGCGTTTCCGTCAGGCCATACGGCGTTTTATTTTGCGGTTGCCGTCGCTTTTTATCCAGCACCTTCCAGAATACCCCGCAGCTTGCTGCGGGGATGAATGGCTCAATATAGCCTTCCTGCGGGGTGCAATACCCCGACAGGAAGGTGCTGGATTTATTTCTATGATAAAAAATACGGAATTATTATTTTTGCCGGCGCTGCTTTTTTGAGTATCGCGCGTGTCTACCTTGGCGCGCATTATCCCACGGATGTGTTAGCCGGCGCCGCGGTTGGCGTTGGGTCGGCTTACATTATTTCAAAGTTGTTCAGTCGTTACTTTCGTTATTGAAAAGTAGCTGAAAATAAAGTATAATTTTTCTTACGCCGCGGTGGCGGAACTGGCAGACGCACGGGACTCAAAATCCCGCGGTCGCAAGATCATGAGGGTTCGACTCCCTCCCGCGGCATTTCGGAAATAGCAAGCAACAAGAGGAAGCAGCCTCGCTTCGCACGTCTTGGGGTATGATCAGCAGGCATTCACCGCAAATTTGAAACAAAAGTTGGCTGGTGCGGGATTGCAAAGGGAAAAATAGTTAGGCTGATGCCCTTTAAACCAAAAAATTACAAATCAAGCAAGATTTTACTGCAAATTTAGTGAAAAATAAAAAGGGCTTCACTCTTATTGAGCTTCTGGTAGTTATTTCTATCATTGGCCTTTTGGCCAGCGTCATTTTGATAAGTCTGAATTCCGCAAGAGCCAAAGCCAGGGACGCGAAACGCATTGGGGATTTGCGGCAACTCTCCACAGCGCTGGAGTTTTATTTCGATCAAAATAGCGCTTACCCTCCTGACGCAGTCTCTTGCGATACCTCAGCCGGTGCAAGCGCAGATGTGCTGCCAGGATGCTCGCCTGGAAGCGACACAACACCTGGACCAGGCGATTTTTGGGCAGCAGGCGGGTTCAAACTCGTTTCACCGCAGTTCCTTGCCGCCGCCCCCTGGGATCCTCGAAACATCAGGCCATATATGTATCTCTACGAGCCCGTGCAAAGCGAGACGGAATTTGGTATCACGTGCGGCGCGGCAGCTTGCGCTTATGTGCTTTCTGCGCTTCTGGAAACTGCCACTCCGCTGGCAGACCCCGGCTGTAACGCTCGCTACCCCACTCATAATTTTTGTATCTCCGCAGGCGGAGCGCAATAATAAAACTACAATTACGAAGGCGGTCATGCTTTATTTTGACAAGTACGGTGTTCCTCCTGCGACTGGAGCAGGTATGAGAATGGTCTCTTTATATGCTCGGTGTGGGTTTTTTACGGAACAAGCATTACTGAATAGTTAAATTCAGTGGACCAATCACGGCATACAGTCGCGATTCCTCCCATTGGGCATCCCCCAACAGGAATCGTGCCGCATTGCGCTTTAGAATATTCGGGTTTCGGCCCACCTTCAAATTCTTTGATTGCAATAACTGAAAATGGTTTGTTAAAAGAACACCCATAGTTTGGCGCTGATGTAGCAGGATAATTGTAATAGGCGTAGTAATAATTACCCTGCTGCACAAACAAATTAAAACCAGCAATTACCTGGTTAATCGGATCCGCGGGTTTTGATGAAATAAATTGGCCAGCCACGAGACTTGGCAAGAAATTGCCAAGCGAAGTTTCCCAGCCCCCTGGTCCAATTGGCGCAGTCACGGGAGGATAAACTCCGTTATTTTGATAGTATAAATTCAGTGCATTTACAATTTGCCGCAGATCGGCTATTCGTCTTGCGTCGCGGCCCTTTGCACGCGCCGTAGATAGAGTTGTCATAATTACTGAAGCAACCAGACTAATCACGCTTATGACAACCAAAAGTTCTATAATTGTGAAGCCTTTTTGTTTCATATTTCCATTTTTACAGTATAACTTTGAATTACGAAACCAGTCAATTCCTTGGGAATTTCGTACACTTACTCATGCCGTCAAGATTTGACGGCAGTAATAAAGGCATGACCTAATGCTATCCAAAATTCAGACAGCATGCTAGGATAAACGTGGAGGGAGCTTCGTAATTCAAAGTATTAAGGAATTATTTTTCGAACTAGTTCTAGCAATAAGGGTGCCGTAGCCGTAATTAGAAAAGATTGATGAACAATTTAACATCTCCCTTAATCCTCCCCACAAGGAGGAGGAAATACAGCGGCTTCACATTGATCGAACTCCTCGTGGTTATTTCTATCATTGGCCTTTTGGCCAGCGTGGTTTTGGTGAGTTTGAACTCGGCGCGGGCCAAAGCACGGGATGCCAAGCGAATCGCTGATTTCAAACAAATACAACTTGCGCTGGAACTTTTTTATGATTCGCAAGGTCGCTATCCGCAAAGTCCAGGGCATATTATGTGGTCCGGACATTGGGCATATTTTTCCCAATGTTTAGAAACGGGTACACAATGCGGCTTTACCGTTTCTAACTATACTCCCGTTATTTCAAAGGTGCCGCAGGATCCGCTTCGTAAAACCTCTGACCCATTTGCAAGTGATGTATCTTACTATCCAGGCTATCCTACCGGCTGCAGCAATGGGCAAAGTTATCGTTTGGCTATCTTTTTGGAAACCGATCACCAAGTTCTTCAGTCTGATCTAGACGGAAGTTATTATAACAATAATAATGGGTGTCAAGATTCGAGCCGTGGATATTGTGTGGGGGTTGGCACTTGTGGCGGATGGTAGCTGATATAATTTTCAAAGAATTTGCCGTCAAAGAAAAACTTGAAATGCGTTTGAACCATTTTAAGAATACTGCACCAAAAAACAGCTTTACGGCTGTTTTTGTGCTATACTGCATCCATGAGGTTTGATCAATCAAATTTTAATTTTAACAATATGGGAAATCAAAAAAATCCTGTCGCCTCGCTGGTTAGTACGCTCATTTTTTTGTTCGTTGCCGGCACTATAATTTCACAAACAGGACTGTTGCCTGGGGGGTTGAGCTTTGGGGCGATAGTCATTCTTTTGATTTTAGTTTTGGGGCTAGGGGGACTGCGTATCGTCGATCAGTACGAGCGCGGCGTCGTATTGACCCTTGGTAAATACACCAGCACCCGCAGTCCCGGTCTAACTTGGATTTTTATGGGTATCCAGCAAATGCAAAAGGTTGATCTGCGTATTACCACAGTCGATATTCCGCAGCAAGAGGTCATCACCAAAGATAACGTGCCGGTTGGTATCAACGCCGTGGTGTATTTTCAGGTGGAATCGGCGGAGCATGCGATTCTCAACATCAAAGATTATACACTCGCGGTTTCGCAGTACGCGCAGGCTGCGCTCAGAGACGTGATCGGCGGTATTGAGCTTGATCCGCTGTTGTCAGAAAGAGAGCATATTTCCGAAGCAATCAAAAAAATCGTGGACGAAGCCACAAAGGTCTGGGGAATAAACATTACTGACATAAAGATTCAGGATATCGAGCTGCCAGCGGACATGAAGCGCATTATGGCCAAGCAGGCCGAATCAGAGCGAGAACGCCGCGCTACTATTATCCGCGCGGAAGGTGAATTCGCTGCCGCAGAGAGACTGGCGCAGGCTGCAGAAAGACTTAGCCAAGTTCCTGGCGGCCTTTCTATGCGCACCCTGCAAACGATCGAGCGGATCAACCCTGATCCGTCAAAAACTGTGATCTTTGCTCTGCCGATCGAGTTCATGGAAGGGGTCAAATCTTTGACCGAATACATGAAAGGCAAGAAATAAGCTATTTGATTTGCTTGAGAAAATCTTCGATCAGGCCGACGGTTTCATCAGTGCTCTGAAACACTGTTTTCCAAACAACGACAATGTCTGCGTCGTTGAAGATTGACCGTTGTACCTCACGGATCGTGTCGCCGCCGGCAATAGAAATCATGATGTCATAAGCCCCCTTGATACGACGAATCTCGTGCAAGGGGATTTGTTTTTCTTTGTTGAACTCTTCCTCGTCTGCGCCGCGATGCAGGATCACCACAGGCGGCAGTTTTTTGAGCTTGCCCAAAACATTAATCGGGTATTCCACGTTCATCATGTCAATCATCGCGTCAACGCCAAGCTTTTCACAGTTCTCAATGAACGAATTTATCGTTTCAATCGGGGCGCTGCCAAGGGCTATGGCAGCTGAAGCGCCACCCTGCGCGGCTATCTCGACCTCGGTACTCCCGCGGTCCATCGTCTTGAGGTCTGCCACAATATACGGGAAAATCTTTTCGCCTGCCTGTGCAAGACGCCCGGTGTACCAATAGCTGATTTTTCGAATAGCCTCCGCGCCATAACGCTTGATGAGGGGCGTGCCAGCCTCGACAATAATGCGGTCCGACAATGGCAGCTGCTCAATAATGTTTTGAGCATCATCAAGAGTACTATTTAGAGCAACTTGTAAATAGCGCTGCCTTTTATTTAGTTGTGATTTCGAGGCGGAACGCATAAACCAAGTATATATAAAAAGGACGAGTCTCGCGAGCGTGAAGCCAGCGAGACTCTGATATTATGGCGCATGTCTAGCGCCTCGACCCCGGGTTATTTTTGGCGTATTCCATTCCATCCAGGAATGTCATCAGCCCTTTCGCGGCAATGAAGAAGAACAGCCAGCCAGCCAATGACATCGCCCCGCCTGCCACGATACCCAGCTTGGGGACGAGCAGTGTGGCGATGAACAGCACAGGAAAGTAACATCCTTTTTCGAAGAACCGCGTCGCTTTATAGGCCATCGATGGAGAAAGCATCGCAAGCCACAGTCCAGCACAGAAGGCCAGAATCACCGTCCAAAAAAACTGTTCGGAATTTTCGAGCCGTGGAAAGTTCGATCCGGTTTCTACGCCTTTGTAAACGAGCGCAGGAAATCCTGCAATCACCAAAATATCTCTGACCATAGCAGCCTCCTCTAACTTTCATTCCTTTGGTTTATCAAAATTTGCGGTCCGGGTCAAGTGTGGTATGTTATTGGCAGCGACAGGGGGGTGCATATTCTAGTCGGGATGAAAAACTAGGAGGACACATGGGGCGTAAAAAATTACCTATTGATTTGTTTATTCTGATGACTCTGCCAGAAGAGGACAGAGACGAGTTTTACGCAGATCCTTTTTGCGAATTTAGGACACGGCCGCCGGGATTTTCCCAGCGGCCGTCTTTTTGCTATCATAATCAATCAAACTCATGGTGGGTTTGCGTTGTTTTCACGGCAATTCTAGATACGGAAAGAAGGGGGAAAGAAATGATTCCACGGTATACCAGAGAGAGAATGGGAAAAATTTGGGATGAGACTCAGAAATGTGGAGATCGCGGTTATACTGAAATCAGGCGTATCGTTTATCAATTGGCAAACAGCGATGGACAGTAAACCCAAACTATAGTCAACCGACTGGATGAAAGGAGAGAAAGGATGAGTCAAATTTTAGTGGCTCTAATGGTCGCTAGCAAGGACGATGAGAAGTGGATGAATGCTGAGTTCGTCTACGACATGCTCGACAAGGTGCTCGGCAAGCATCGATGGATCCTCATACGTGGATCGGCTGAAAAAAATCCGATCGAGAATGCGGAATTTTGTGAAAAACTCCGAAATCTCGAGGTCGAGATCGTCATAACCTGCGCCGGGCTTTTCCCCATGATCGGCCGCGCCGCGGCGTCGTATTTTGCCTACGCGACGCCTTTCATGGAGGGAACGGTCGTGATGTGCGTGCCTGAAACGGCTGAGCATATTCCGTCTCTGCTATCGACACCGGATTTCGTGGCTGTGTCGTGTCCTGGTCACGGAAAACGTGGCTTTTTGAATGCCGCCGTTTTGGCCTGTCAGAGTCTCTCCAGGTCAGATCGCTCGATACTGGTGAGGCTCGGGCATTTCAGAGACGAATTTCTCAAGACAAAGCAGCAGCCGCAGTTCGATGTTCGCGGCACGCTGGATGAGCAACAACCCCGGGCATTGGCCGCTGCCGCGCCGATTCCAGAAGACTAGGAGGCAATGATGGCAATGATTGAAGACAAAGTTCCTAAGATTCCTGCTGGCGTGGCCGAAACCACACTCAGCACTCACCTGGTTGCAGGAGGATTGCAGAGATTGCCGCAAGGCAAAGCACGCGACAGTTATTTGCTTCCTAACCAGTCAAACATGCGTATGGTGGTTGTAACAGACCGCTTGAGTGCGTTCGACATAGTTACGTCATCGCTGTTTCCCTGCAAAGGCTATGTGCTAAATGCGATGAACCATTTTGCCGTTACTACGATCATGGCAGATCATGATCATGACCTGATCGCAGTTGGACCTGAAATCGACAGATATCTACCGCCGCATTTTCGCGGTAATACCGAGCTGCAAGCCCGGGCCTCGATTGTCATGAACTTGAAGATGCTCAAGGTAGAGGGGATTGCCCGCGGCTATCTCACGGGTTCGGCCGTAGAACCGTACCAGAAAACTGGCGAAGTCTGCGGCATAAAGCTGCCGCCCGGTTTGATTGACGGCTCCAAGCTTCCTGAACCGGCGTTTACCCCAAGCACCAAATCTGAAGATGATCACGACGAACACATGGACGCAGAAGATGCAGAGCGGCAGTTCGGCATCAAGCAGTTAACACTCGAGCTTTATAACCGCTGCGCAGCCCATGGCCTGCCACGAGGAATAATTTTCGTGGATACCAAGGCGGAATTCGGGCTCGATCGGAATCGTAAGATGCGCTATGCTGACGAGCGGGGCACTCCCGATTCGTCACGTTTCTGGCCGGCAGCGACTTATGACGAGTACTTGGCTGCAGAGAAGCCGCAGCCGAGTTTTGACAAGCAGTTCGTGAGAGATTTTTTGAAAACCGTCGTGACCGAGTATGGGCCGTTTCCGAAACTCAAACCCAAAATCGACGAACAAAGGGCAGCGGGGCACGCGGTCAGGATTCCGCCGGAAATCATTGGCCGTACAACTGAGCTGTATCTGGAAATTTTCGAGCTCTGGACAGGGAATGACCCTGAAGCTTACATCCGGTACGATATGGGAGTTATGGATTTTCGACTCCCGCTTTAAACCAGGATGCTTTAAACTAGGAGGAAATTCATTTGGAGGGAAAAGGGAATAGATAAGTAATCCGCAAGGACGAACGTCTATTCCCTTTTTTGTTGCGACAGCTTAGCGTGACTGAGCGGTTGAAATTGGAAATTTTGCCCTTTTACGTTAATTTTGATAAATTTCCTTCATGGGTGATGATGTTTTTAAACTAGGAAATTTTGAAGACCTGTCCGGCTCTGACCTGAAAGGTGAGTTCGACAAATTTGGCGCGCTTGATCAGGACATGACCCAGGAGGTTGCCGCTGACCTGGAGCGGATCCAGGAAGAGGGCCTGAAAGTTGACAAGTCAGGACTCATAAGGCATCCGACAGTAGAATCAGACCCGCAGGCCAAGTTTCGTTCCCCGCTTGACGGCAAGCAGATGCGGGAGATTTCTGTGGACGACATTGTGCCAAATGAATTTCAGCCGCGGCGGATTTTCGACGAGCAGAAACTGCAAGAACTCGCGGAGTCTATCAAGGTCCACGGCGTGATTCAGCCGCTTGTGGTGACGGAGCGCACGGATGGCAAATACGAAATACTTGTAGGGGAGCGCCGTTTTCGCGCATCAAAACTCGCTGGTCTGACCAAGATTCCGGTTTTGCTGTCCCCAAAGCTCGGGGGTGAGCAAAAGCTGGAGATCGCGTTGATCGAGAACGTGCAGCGCGCCAACCTCAATCCGATCGAAGAGGCCAGGGCTTACCAGCGTTTGCAGGAGGAATTCGGCCTCAAGATTATCGATATCGCGGCCAAGGTCGGTAAAAACCATTCCACAGTGTCAAACCTGCTGCGGCTTTTAAATCTCCCAGTTGAGGTGCAGCGTGCGTTGATCGAAGAAAAAATCGCGGAAGGACAAGCCCGGCCGCTTTTGACTTTGCGTGACAAGGAAGAGATGCTAGAGATGTACAAGGTCATTGTTCGGGAAGGCATGAAGGTGAGAGACATCGAGGCTAAGGTGCGTGAAATCGCCCGCCGCAAGATCAAAGTTCGCGAGATGTTCACGCCCGATCCGTTTCTGACTTCGCTGGAAAACGTGCTCCGCGGCAAGCTTGGCACCAGGGTCGAGGTCAGCAAAGGCGCGAAAGGCGCTGGCCGGATTACTATCGAATTTTTCTCTGACGAAGAACTTAATAATATTGTGAATAAGTTGGGATAAAAGTGTGGAAAAGCTGTGGATGGCTGCTTGACTACTGTTGTTACTGCTGATACCATTGCCATTAAGTATTAATTTCTGCGCTATTATATGAGCAATGTCTGGCGAAAATACGCGGCAACAATGAAACCGATTCACTCCGGTCTCATTAAGTTTGCTATTTATCCCAGACGGCGACTTGTGTCATAGAGGAAATCAATACTGATCCGCAGCAAAAAGACCCAAGTCCGCCGCAAAAGCGGATTTTGGTTTTATAAGGGGACGTGGACAGAAGACGGTCACTGCTCTTGCAGAGAAGGCACATGGGTTCGAACCCATCGTCCCCACTTAGGTTAACAAGGAGTACAATTTTCAATCTTGAGGAGGATTTTGAAACAAGGCGGTGCGATAGATATCGCACTAATTTTGGACAACTTTCTGAAGGACGGTTTAGAATGAGCCAAAAGAAGTACATGAACAGGTCACAGCGAAAGCTGAACGCGGAATTACGACGTGTCAGCAGGCGTGCCGCAGAAGCGCTTTCGGATCATCGCCGGCATGTTCTCAAACGTCGGGAAGAACGAATTCTCGATCAGAAAGAAGCGCAGGCAGATCGAAGTTATTTCGCCCGCTAAAGGGGAATAGCCGATGCAAAAAAAATATAGAAGAGTTCCTAGGGTCCCCCTTCACAAAATGGAGACAACAGATCTTCAGAGCTTGCGTGGCAGGTTGCTGGAAAATATGCAGAATCTTGGCGCCCGACTCGATCACGAGACAGGCACCGTACTGATGCATAAGAATTACCATGACATGGATTTAAAGCTGCGTGAGATCGAAACGATTCTCGAAATGGGAACGCCGGTTGTTCCGCTGAAAAATCTCGCCGCCGAAACCTGAGGTTTTGTGTGCGAGCGATTGACCCAACCGTCAATCGCTCGCTTTTTTTATTTACCAACAGATGATAAAATTAGATGACTTTCCAATTCACATGTGATCGGGCTGTCGTATAGTGGTAGTACGCATGCATGGGGTGCATGTAGTCCGAGTTCGATTCTCGGCAGCCCGACCAGGTAAAACTTTGCAAATTTTTTGATGATGCCGCCTCCGAGCGAAGCTCGTCGGCGGAAAGATTTGCAAGCAAATCAAAAGGGTTTTTGAAATCCCAAGAAACAGTTTTTTCGGAAAGACGGCGGTTCGTTCCAATTTTTTCCACAAACGACTTGATTTCATCAAGATCGTTTGACGAAGCCAGTTTTTTGGCGTGGTGAGCAGACAAAATCCAGTTTTTCAATGGTTCGACCCAATTGTTTCCCTTTCGCCCAAAATCGTCCTTCTTTTCCAGGAGGGCGGTTTTGGTATGGATAAGTTCGTTCTTTTTCACAAGGTAGATTTCTTTTTCAATGCTACCGTCCAAAAAAGCGTTTACCAGTTTGTCCAGCTTTTGTTCTGTCTCGCTAATCTTGTTTTGAATATTTTGGGCGAAAGTTTGCGACGACTGGCTTTGCTCTTTGTCCCATATTTCCACCTTTGCCAGCATTTTGTTTTTCCAGTCGTCGCAAAGAGCGACTTTTTGAAGCCGACTCTTTAATTGTTCAGCGAGCAATTCCTCACGCAAATACGGCTGATTACATATTCCAAACTTTTTAGTACAGCGGTAATAGCGGTATTTTCCTTTTGCCCATTGGGCGGTAATGCCTCCGCCGCACTCGCCACAGGTTAAAAGTCCGGTGAATGGGAAGTTATGGCGGACTTTACTTTTTCTCGGCCTTGCTCGCTGTTTTAATCTATTCTGGACAGCTTCAAAAGTCGCTCTGGAAACAATTGACGGAAAACCGCCCTCATAAGTTTCGCCGTTGTGGATAATTAAACCGAGATAGACTTGGTTTGTTAGCATCCGATGAATTGTTGCCTTGCAAATCGGTTTTCCGGTCTTGCTCACTACGCCCCAAAAACTCAGGCGCAAACCCAAACTTATCAAAGTGTGTTTGCCTTCCGCAAATTCCTCAAACGCTTTTTTGATAACTCGCGATTTTGTTTCGTCTGGCTCAATATTTCTAGTTTTAGAGTTATTAACATAACCGAATGGCGCAAGCGTTGGCCATTCTCCGCGCCTGAGTTTTTGGCGAATCCCGCGCTTAACGTTTTCCGAAAGGTTGTCGCTGTAATATTTGCTTTGTCCAAAAGCTACTTGAAGCATAAACAAACCTTGCGGAGTTGGCTCAAACCAGAATGTCGGAAAGCGCAAAGAAGTTATTTTTAGAGTATCAATAAGGTAAATTATTTGTCCACCGTCAACGCTGTTTCTTGCAAGGCGATCTGGGTGCCAACAAAGCAAGCCAACAGGTTCTTTACTGACTTGAACGGCGGCAATAAGTTTGCCGAAAATTTCTCTGCCCGGCTTCTTTGCGCTCTTACTTTCAATAAATGTTTCTACCACTTCCAAATTCTCGCGTTTGGCATACTCGGCCAACTCCGCAAGCTGGGCTTCAATGGACATAATTTGTCGCTCCTCATCTTCTGTGGATTTACGGGCGTAAATAAAATATTTTGTAGTCATGTTTGTTTATGCTTAATGTTAATGTTTTTAAGCGCGGGATTCAAAAAACTGGCTCGTGTCCCGCCAGAGGCGGAACGGAAAAAATTGAAAACAAATTGCATTTGTGAATTGCTTCGCAATTCCGAACCGCCGTCTTTCCGAAAAAACCGTTTCTTGGGATTTCAAAAAACCTTTTGATTTGCTTGCAAATCTTTCCGCCGACGAGCTTCGCTCGGAGGCGGCATCATCAAAAAATTTGCAAAGTTTTACCTGGTCGAATATACTGAACTTAGCACGAACCTTTTTTGAAGGCCAAAATTTCTGAAAGAAATTTTGCCTGATGGATTCCGGCGAGAAAAACTGCAAATCCTCCCCACCCTGTCCGCCGAAGCCTCGGCGGAGGCGGAACCCCCTTCCACAGCGTTTGCAGAAAACAACTGGCGGCGGGCGCGACGCATCAGAAACAAAAACCAAAAGATAGTACAAATGATAATGTGTTTGCTCGTCCCACCCTCCCCACGAGCAAACAGCTAATTCCCTTAAAATACCAATAAAGGCAAAGCCCAAAATATCAAGTAAAATAAGCACTTTTAGGTGAATTTGGCTTTTGTAAGGCATTTTTTGTTGCGAGCGCTTGACAAAATACATATTTTCGTGCTATAATGTAATTTCAAGATTAAGAAATTTGATATCTTAATTTTGAAGGTTCTTTGATAATTTACACATAGAGGAAACTATAGATTCTTGCGGAAAGAAATTTGGCTATAAGTTTTGTGGTTAAATTTCTTTTCGCAAGAGAAGAAAGTTTTGACCTTGTAAGTCCTTACCGAAAGGAAGGCAAGGGTTTGGAGGACAAAATGATTATAGTAAGATTCCCCTCATCGGCCCCCACCATCCCGTTCCTCCCTGAGAGGTCAAAACGGGTAGTGCCCCAACACGGTTGGGAGCCAAATTCCCTGATCGTATACCTGTGCCGTGTTGTTAAAGACACTGCACCGGGGTTGCGACAGGGAGTGCTGGTTGTCGCACCGGTGGGGACTATTTCTCTTTCTGTCACTGGGGTAGAGATGCCGAATGTGGCATTTTTTAACCGCAAGGACAGAGAAAAGCCCCTTGCCCTGGAATGCGGCGCGTTAGAGATGTTGCGCCACTGCCAGGAGGGCTTGGCCGCCAGGCACAACCGAAAGGGTTGGCCGAGCATCGATGTGGTAATGGGAGTACTGCCTTCCGATGTAGAAGGCGCGATACTCTATTCTACGGTCGATGTGCCGGTCCAATCAATTGGCGGCACGATGCACGCTTTCGTCCGTGAAAGTGGCATCTCCCATACCGAGGCGACCATCCGTTTCCCTCAGGCCACTAAGATTGCTTTAGTGGTCGAACGCGAGGGGAAAAAGGAGGTCATTGCCGAAAGCGATGACCTAGACGGGTTAAATCCGTCGCATGGCTTCTACCCAGAAGCTCATGAGGATCCTAAAATCGATAGGCGGAACCTATTCCGCCTGTGGGATGCCTTACGCACTCTCATAGCCTAAAATCCTAGGCACTCTGACAGGATGTCAGAGTGAATCGCTCAAGCGATTCAAGGTATGCATATCTAAGGCGCGATTACGGTTTACTCAAACCCTTCGCGCCTTTTCTTTTTCTTAAATTTTAAAGAACAATTTTTGAATCGACCTTTTTATGTTATTATTCCTTTGTATAACATTTGATTTTCCCGCCGCCCGCCGCCAGTTGTTTTCTGCAAACGCTGTGGAAGGGGGTTCCGCCTCCGCCGAGGCTTCGGCGGACAGGGTGGGGAGGATTTGCAGT
>Ga0155844_114_pt2 | contig 15258 bp, 11 predicted proteins | sample RifCSPlowO2_01_FD_107498 | JGI IMG/M metagenome (GOLD analysis project Ga0155844, IMG submission 107498) | Candidatus Doudnabacteria bacterium RIFCSPLOWO2_01_FULL_48_57
GAATCCTGCATAGCCAACCCGAACCAGCCTGGATGCGAAAATCCAGGTGCAGCCACCCCTCCTATTGAATCCTGCATAGCCAACCCGAACCAGCCTGGATGCGAAAATCCAGGTGCAGCCACCCCTCCTAAACCCAAGAAAGGATTAACCCAAGAACAGCAGGGCGTACTAAATCGAGCCGCCGTGGCGAAGCTTACCTCTCAAATTAGCTGTGGGGGTATAGACCAAAACTTTTTGCGTAAAGTATCGACCTTCAACGCTGCTAAAGCGAGCGGTATTAATCCGAAAAATATCAACCCGAGATCAGTGGATTTTTATTCGCAAATGGCAGGCTTTGGTAATCCCTACACTTTACCGGCTTTCCAGGAAATGAGTTTGCGCGAGCAGGCGTCACAAGCTGAATCCAGGGGCCGCAGCGCAGCTCAGCTAGAATTGACCTCTAGTGGGCTCAAATCTTTGCGCAGTGAGGCCAATCAGAATAAGATCAGCCGCAGCTCCCAAACCGTTGCTGGATTTATTGAGCAATCATTTTCGCAGGCCCTCGGTACGCAGACCGCTTCTTCCGCTACTGGGTTTATCGGACAGCAGATCGGCAAAGTGCTGGCAGATATTGTTACGAATGCGATCTTCCAGCAGAAAGGCCGGCTCGTTGCTGAAAATCCGTATTGTGGCATTATTAAGCAGTCAGCTAGCACCTTTGATTACAATGCCAACCCACCTCCACCGCCTCCACAGGGACCAAATACCACTTCTTTATATATCAACGGCGATCTAACTGCGTCAGTGAACCCAGGAGATACTGTGACACTGACCTGGAATGTAACGAGCGGCTCTGGCGGGTTGACTCTTACCAACGCTCCCTCTTGCAGCACGTCCGAGCTGGTAGGGTTTTGTAATGTACAAATTGACAATGACATAACATTTGAGCTGTATCGAGGTGACGATTTTATTGGGGCAGCGAGTGCGGTGCTGATTCGCGGCCAGGTCGGGTTTGCTGATTTCAAAGCAGTGCCGAACACTATAACAGAAGGAGAAGCAACTGATTTGATCTGGGATATTCAAGGTAATCGGTTGAGAGTATTTTTGGAGGGGGAAGAGGTTATCCTCAGCAGCTACACATCAGTTGCGCCAATCGAAAGCACTACCTATACCATGGAGGTGACAGATTTTGATACCGGTGAAGTGCTGCAAACTCTGACAGTCAGTGTCACCGTCCTTCCACCACCCGAAGAACCAACAGTAGAAGGAGCAAGAACCTCATTGCTTCCTAGAGAATGAAATCATTGAGTAAAATTTTCAAGAAGCGTCCCCGACTCTTTGCAGTACTCCTGCTGGGAGTTTTGCTTTTGCAGTTTGCGCCGCTTGGCAAAGCCCAGGCAGTCGCTAGTTTGCTTTGCAATACTACCCAATATCAGGCAGGAAATACTATAACGTGCAAATTTAACACTGACATTACCGCTGATACTGCGAAACGATATGGTATTTTTTGGTTTTATGATGTTCCTCAGTCAGCGATTGATTTTAATTGGGAATTTAGAAGGGACGCAGCACAGAATAAATTTTTCTTAGGAAGCGGTCCTAACCAAGTCGAGGTTTCCGAAGTACAGCGAGTTGAGGGAGCAGAGCTGGCTCAGGCCCAAAACGCGGTCACCAAAGCTATAGAGGTAACAAAATTTAAACCTCCTGTTCCGGGAACTCCGAATAATTTGGTAGTCATTATTCAGGAAATTGATTTAGTGATCGGTGAGTCTCTGATTGGCAGCGAGTTGGGACGAGCAGAGGGCAATATTGGATTCCTTATTCCCCAAGGTGAAAAGCTTACAATCAGTGCCCAGACAAGCCCGCGCGGTTATTTGTGGAGGATTTTGTCAGCTGTCTATACTAAAGATGGTCAAGTGGTTACAGAAACACAAGATCCCAATGCTCCCGGAACAACACGGATATTGATAAACTGGTCCTTCGGTGGGAGTTTAGGTTCTCAATCAGAAGTAATCACTACTCCTGTAGAAAAATCATTTTTACAGGTAGGAACCTATACCGTAACCGCCACAGCAAATATTGACGGCAAGCAGGTTACAGCTCAGCAAGAAATAGTAATAAGCACGGACACTCAATCGCAGCAGGGTGGCGGTGTTAGTTTTGACGTTGGGGGGCCGTTTTTGAGCGTGATCAATTGGATTTTGACGGCTGTTGTCGCTGTTTTGCATTTTCTGCTCTGGACAATCACCGCGTATGCTGTCTTGCCAATTCTGGATGTCACGCTCTCCATGGATGCAGCGAACATCGCCTCTACGATCCAGTTCGGCTGGACTATTGTACGCGATATTGTGAACATGTTATTTATCTTGGTTTTGATTGTTCTGGGTTTTGCGACGATCCTTAGAATAGAGAGCTACAATTATCGCCATATTCTCGTGGAACTGATCATCATGGCCGTGCTGGTCAATTTTAGTCTTGTAATCGCCAGGGTCATAGTCCAGATTGCAGATATCATACAGTTTACATTTCTTCCCAAAGATGAGGGGTTGGCAGGGCTGCGGCAGCTTTTCAAAATTTTGATCCTGGATCAGACTACATACGCTATCCGAGGTTGGTCGTGGAATACTGCCGGAGCTTTATCATCAACAGCAAGCATTCTCTTCCAGTTTATTATGGAGCTAGGAGTGGCTATAACTTTTGCCGCTCTTGCTTTTTATACGCTCATCCGAATCATTGCTCTTTGGGTTTTGATGATTCTTTCGCCGTTTGCTTATGCCTTGCGCGTTTTGCCAGCCACACATCATCAATCCGAGGAGTGGTGGCACAATTTCATAAAATACGCATTTTTTACGCCGATCATTGCTTTCTTTTTGCGACTGACCATTGCATTACATGAGAAAGGGCTGAGCATTACTCAAGGTTCCAATTTTCGCTCAGGCACAGAGGTGGCCCCTGACATTCAGACTTTTCTGGCAAACACTGGTGCAGGATCGAAAGTTCCATTAAGCGCTTCTTTGGAGCTCATAGTTATATATATTGTAGTCCTTGCTTTCATGTGGGCGGGCATCATTGTTGCCAGCAAACTCGGTATCTACGGCGCGGATATGATTACTGATTTTGCCAAGAAAGGCATTGCTGCTCCATTTGCAGCGGGGCAGTGGCTTGGTAAACAAGGATTGGGACTCGCGGGTAGATCTTACTCGAGAGCATTGACTAGGAGACTGGAAAAAGCTCAAAAGAGTGGACAGTTAGGAAGAGCAAAACTTTACAGGGCAGCACAATTTTTTAATCCAAGGGTGGCAAAAGAAGCCTGGGAAGCCCGAGCTCATGAAAAAGAACTGGAAGCATATCAGCCTGCAGTTGGTTATACGAGGGACGCATTGAATCGAATTATGCCTACAGAGTGGCACGGCTGGAAGAATATGCTGAAAGGCCGGTTGCCTAGCCTCGGCCAAAAAACATATTATGGGCGACTAAATCAAGCAGCCATGATTGCTCATAAACGATCTGAATGGGAAAAAATGCCATTGTCTGAAGAGGAGAAGGTGCAAGCTTTTTTGGATTCACATCATTATGAAGATATAGAAGCACTCTCTTATGAAATGCAAGGAGGTCGGCACGAAGATGGTGTAATGATTGAATTAATGAACCGGGAACGGCCCAAATATGTGGCAAGACTGGCTGCTCAATATGCTGCTCGCGGAGCTGACAAATACGGCAATGCTATTAGCAGTGATGCGCAAGCTAAGGTTGCTGCTGAAAGGGATTTCGAGGCATATTATGATGCTGTAGAGTTTGCAGATGTTTTATCGTCGATGTATGAGCACGCTGGCTTGTCAAAAGAACAGATAGGTGAAAAATTAGCACACTTGCAGGAACACGCAGAAGGGGAGAATAAGGAACGAGGGCTGGGCTATGCTGTATGGGATGATAAATTTAAGAAATTTGTAGCCGTAAACGACCTTTCCATCTATGCTGAACACGAAAAAGCCGGGGGGAAATCCGAATTTCTGGATGAGCTTAAAAAGACTGGTGTTTTTGATGAAGCCGTAGACGCGTCAGGTGAGAGGGTGCTCAGATTTAATGTCAAAGACGATCTGGGCAATGACACAGGTGAGTCGTATGATATAGCTAGCAATGCAGATCTGCAGCGGGCAATAACTGCGACGGGAACAAAGTATGGATCTCCTTATGATCATGGTCGTCAAGCAGATTTGCGTTACGAGCTTTTAGGCGCTAGAAAGCAAATGGACGCTCAAAAAAGAAAAGAAAGAGGAAATACCGAACGCTGGGCGGGTGCGATTGAGCCAGCGGCGGACACTATTCAATTTACAAGTGGATTTAAGAGCTTTACTTCTTATGGTCGTCGTTCTGTACCTATGAGACCGACAGGTATTGCAGTTTCTTTGGGCAGAACCCGCGTTATTCAGGGCCGTGCAATCAAACGTCTCGGTTTGAACAAAGATGAAGCAACTGGCACGTTCAATCTTGACCCGCGAAGCGCTTCCAATCCAAAAGGAACGGATTATCAAATGATGGCTAAATTATTCCAAATGAACCCCATGGAAGCAAATAACCTGCTGGGAAGGGCGGGTATGACTAAAACGCAGGTTGAAAAGATCAGAACTGTTCTTAAGCGCGATTACGCGGGTTACGTTTCAAATATCAATTTAGATAGAGGCGTTAAAGAGGCTGGTGACGCTTCTGGCGCAGTCTTTGCGTTAGAGCAAGCCACGAGCGGTGGGGTCGGTCCAAACCCAACACCTGATGACGAGAATAGATAATTTATTTTTTATGACTAGTGCAAGCGTTATAACAGAAGAAAATTTCAAGAGCCTCGACCCAATTTTGCTGGTTGATCCTGCTAATTACAGACAAATCGAAGATGTCATATTGAGCGTAGTCGCGGCTGCTAGCCCGGATTACGCAAGGGAAATGATGTATGTTTTTGCCGACAAGATTGAATTTGTTTCAGAACGAATTAATCCAGAATTTCTAAAAAAGTATTTAGTTTTATTACGGATTTTAAAGCTAGCCAGTTTAAGAAGCTTAAGTGATTCTGATAAAGAGAAGTTTTTTCGAGAGGACGTTCTAGATGTTTTTCGATCAGATTTTGTTGACGTTCAAGAATATGTTGATTCAATTTTCCGAGCTTACTTCGAAGCTAAAGATATTTTAGAGTCAATGCGAAAGTTTTTTTTACATGGGTTTGAGGAAAACAAACAGGTTTTTGGAAACAAAAAGATTAACATAATAATATCAGGTCAAGAAGGTGCGGTTTTGCCAACCATAAAAAATTGGCTAACCGATTATAACAGCTCTGTTCATATCAACCAGCAGACACATTCGCGCGGAAGCTTCGAGCAAGCCAGCTACATTACTAGCTCAAAAAACGTATCGAATTTAGGGAAGGAAGATAAAGCTATCCTTTTGAAGATTATAAGATTTTATGACTGGCTTAGATTCAGCCCGCTTAAATATGATTTTACGTTACCTGGCCAAGATCCATTGTCAGAAGAATATATTAATGTAGATAAACCCAAGCAATACATTCCAAATGAAATTGTTGAACTCATAGAGAAAAGGAGAGCATCGACAAAATCACCTTCAGACGAGCCTTCAAAAAAAATACCTGCTCCAGAAATTTCGAGATCTTCAAAAGCAGTTCAAGCGCCTTTAGCTGCGCCGCATGGATTGAGTCCGGAAGAACTCATCCGCGAGATAAAACCTCAGACAGCACCGGCGAAATCTGCGCCCCAGGTTACAGTCGCGCCTTTCAAGCCAAGCCCGCAGTACATTCGAAAAGTTTTGCCTCCACCACCAAGGCCGCCAGCGCCCCCTCAACCAAGACAAACCCCACCGGTTCAGCCGCGGCCACAACCAGTTCAACTCAGCAAGCCAGTGCCCCAGGTTACAGTCGCGCCTTTCAAGCCAAGCCCCGAGCACATCAGGAAGGTTTTACCGCAACCGCCAAGACCGCATTACACGCCGCCAGTAATGCCGAAACCGATTGTGCCCCCGCTCCACGTACAAGCCAAACCAGTGGCGCCGGTATCAAAACCCCTCTCTCCCTCGCTCCCGACGCCGTCACGCAGTGACGGGTTCGGGACTCCGACCTCAGCGGGCGTCGGAGCTGGACTTAGTGAAAAGATTTATCGTTCTGCGGTGGATAATCTCAACAAGATCCGGCAAGAAGAAAGAAAATTGCCGCCGATCTCAACCGCGCCACTAAAACCCATAGTGCCCCCAGCTAAACCCGTCCCACCTCCTCCTATAAGACCACCGCAGCCCACGCAGTCAAAGCCTGTCGCCGCTTCGCAGCCACCACACAAAACCGCTCCACCAAGCTCCTTCTACGAACCATTTTCAGTCAATGACGCGCTGGCGCGCGCTGGATTGAAAGAGAACATCCCCGCAGGCAAGAGTGATGGGCAGGTCGTACGCGGCGATGCCGGGGCCGAAAAGCGCCTGCATGACGCGCAGGAACAAGAAGACAAAAATAACAGAGTGTAAAGCTAAAATTTTCAATTATCAATTTCCAATTTTCAATGAATTTTCAATGTTTTCACATCTGTCATTCTGAGGTACTCCGAAGAATCTCTCCATGCACTGCGCCGTCTATATCATGACCAATAAGGCCAACACTGTTCTCTACACTGGAGTAACCAGTGGATTGGTAGGACGAGTATGGCAACACAAACAAAAGTTAGTAGAAGGTTTTACCAAAAAATATAACATCAACAAATTGATATATTATGAAATTACTGAGAGCATAGCGTCAGCTATCGCCAGAGAGAAACAAATCAAAGGCTGGACCAGAGCCAAGAAAATAGCCTTAATTGAAACCATGAATCCAGAATGGAGAGATTTATCAGATGAATTTTGAGATTCTTCGGCGGTTACGCCTCAGAATGACGGACTTTTTGAAAATTGATAATTGTAAATTGAAAATTCTTCATGTCTCCTGAACAGTTTACTCAAATCAAAAATCGGATACAATCATCATCCATTCTTTCAGACAGTGAAAAGAAAGAATGGATGTTTTTGCTGCCGCGCATGAATGCCGAAGAAATCAAAGAGCTTGATCGGATATTGTCCTTGAAATTACCGATGCCTCCGGCCGCGAGTCATCCCGCCCGCCTCGCAAGCGAGAGCGTTGCGGGCAGGCATTTTTGGTCTGATCTTTGGAAGCGGCATTCAGAGAATAAACAAGCAAGCAGACCCGTTCCACCTGCGCCGTCTCTGCCAGTCGCAAATCCGCCCGCCCGTCTGCAGCCGCTGCGCCGCCCTGACGTGATCCCAAAACAGGTTCCGCTCCAGGAAACCACCAAACTCTCGGCTTTGTCTTTTGAAGACATTGGGAAATATCCGTCGATCTATGTCTTTTTAGACGAGCTAACTGAAAGCATCAAGGCCATGCTAGAAAAAAACATAATCATTGATGATATCATCGATGCTTATGAGAAAAGTCCGCTTCACAAACTGTATCTGGAATCTGGGATAAAGCTTATAAACCGGGAAAAAAACACGACCCTATCGCGCGAACAGTTTGAAGCTCTGACTGATTTCCGGTCAAATTTGAGAAGCTTGTAAGGCTACGAACTACGAATCTCTACGAATGTACGAAAAACCCTTGTAAGAGGGTTTTGTCTTTTTGAGGATATATGGTATAATAAGTTTGTTAAAATCTTGCAAGTGTTGAAACAAGAACTAAAACGAAAAGACTTAATTTATCCCGAGCTCAGTTATCAATATAGTGGGGATTTTGTTTGAAATATTTAAGGAATTAGGCAGCGGTTACCAGGAAAAGTATTACCAAAGAGCTATCGCTGCGGAATTTAAAAGATGCGGATTAAACTACAAAGAACAGGTACCAACACCGATAAAGTACAAAGGAACAAGAATAGGCAGTTATTTCCTCGATTTTCTTATAGAAGGCAAAATAATTTTGGAGATTAAAAGCGGAAAGAATTTTTCTCGGAAGAACATCGAACAGGTAAATGGTTATTTAAAAGCTTTCGATCTATCTTTGGGGATAATTGCCAATTTCACATCAGAGGGAGTTATGTATAGAAGGATAGTCAATATTAAGTAATTCGTACTTTAGTATTTATTCGTAGTTCGTAGCCAATGCAGTACAGTGTTCCACAATTCGTTGATGTAGAAGACAAGATTCTTCCGCATTTGACCATCAAACAGTTTCTGATGCTGGTGTTTTGCGGGTTGCTCGGTGTGATTTATTGGGCGCTTTTCAATGTGAGTTTGATTTTTTTTGTGCTGATGTTTTTCACTCTGCTGATTTTTTTGCCTATCACCTTCGCCAAATTTAACGGCCGGCCGCTTCTGTCGAATTTACCCAACCTGATCCAGTTTATCCGCGCGCCCCGATACCGGATTTTTATGAGGATGGGAGCGGGAGGAATGGTTAAAAAAGAAGAACCATTGGCCGCAAGCATTCCGGACAAGGCCGAGCCTTCGGAATCGCGCCTGAAAAAGCTGGCGTATTTGTTGGATGAAAAAACCGCGGAAGAGGAAAGATTGCTACGAACTACGAAATAATACGAAAATACGAACAAATGCACTTTAGTACTTTCGTAAAATATTCGTAATTTTCGCAGCCAAATATTATGGAAATGCAGAAAAAGAAAAATTCAAATCCCGCTTATTCTACCCAGAAGTATATTAATGTTGCAGAAATCAAGGAAAACACGCTCATACTCAAAGACGGGAGTCTGCGGGCAGTGATCGCGGTATCTTCAACCAATTTCGCGCTAAAATCAGAGGACGAGCAAAACGCGCTTGTCGCCGCTTATCAAGGCCTTCTGAATTCTCTTGATTTTCCGATTCAAATTTTGATTCATTCCCGGGTTCTCGATATCGAAGGGTATCTTGGCAAACTCAAGGGGCTGGCCGCGGGCCAAACCAATGAACTGCTGCGCATCCAAATGACAGAATACATCGAATATGTTGGCCGCCTCGTCGAATTCGCGAACATCATGAGCAAGAATTTTTATGTTGTGGTGCCTTTTTCCGCGAATCCAGTGCGGCAGACCTTTGGTTCCAGAATCAAGAAATTGTTAAATCCTGTAGCGCAAATTGCCATGAATCAGGAAGATTTCCACCGCGCAAAAACCAAGCTTGATGAACGGGTTAACCACGTGATGTCAGAGCTCGGCGGCGTAGGCCTTAGAAGCCTGGTTTTAACCACGGAAGAGCTTATTGAACTGTTATATGAATCTTATAACCTTGATTCTGCGGCGCCATTGCACGCGGAAAGCCTTGAGGGAATGGAGATAAGTCAATGAGATTGTTCAGTAGCAAAAAAGGAGCCGAGGCTACAGTTGGCAGAGAAATCCTCGCGGCTGAGAAGGCTTTTCGCCGCGGCATTACCTCGCTTCTTGATCTCATTGCTCCTTCGGCGATGCAGATTGAATCAACACATGTTCAAGTGTCAGGCAAATACGCGAGAACTTTTTTTGTGCTGACCTACCCGCGGTTTCTATCCTCAAACTGGATCTCGCCTCTGATCAACCTCGATCAGCCGATGGACATTTCCATGTTTATTTATCCCATGGAAACTGATATTGTCATGAAAAAGCTGCGCGACAAAGTCGGACAGATTCAGGCGCAGATTTCCATGAACCAGGACAAAGGTACTGTCAGGGATCCGATGCTTGAGACCGCGTATCAGGATGTAGAAGAGCTGCGAGATAGGCTGCAGCAGGGCACCGAGCGGTATTTTCGGTTTGCGTTGTACTATACGATTTATGCCAACGATCTGAAATCCTTGGATAAGATTTCCGCCAACGTGGAATCGCTTCTGTCATCAAAGCTTATCGTAACCAAGCGCGCGATTTTGCAGGCAGAACAGGGCTTCAACTCGACCCTGCCTCTGGGAAGCGACGAACTAGCAGTCATGTCCAACATGAATACGGGTCCCTTGTCTACGACGTTTCCGTTTATCTCCGCGGAGGTCACGTCTAACGACGGCATACTGTATGGCATCAACCGCCATAACAATAGCCTGGTGCTGTTTGACCGGTTTCAAATGGAGAACGCCAACTCGGTAGTATTCGCCAAATCTGGCGCGGGAAAATCTTACGGCGTTAAACTCGAGATTTTGCGTTCCATGATGATTGGCACTGACGTGATCGCGATAGACCCTGAGAACGAATACAAGCATTTAGCCGAAGCAGTCGGAGGTTCGTTTCTAAATGTCTCTCTTAACTCGAACTCGCGCATCAATCCGTTTGATCTCCCAAAAGGCATCGAGGGCGAACAGCCAGAGGATATTTTACGCTCAGCAGTGATCAACCTCATGGGACTCATGGGACTCATGCTCGGCAAGCTTGATCCCACTGAGGAAGCGATTATGGACCGCGCGCTTTGGGAAACTTACGCCGCCCATGACATTCTGCCCACGAGCGATTTCACCGGCAAAGAGATTCCCACCATGCAGGATCTGGTCAGCGTACTGGCTGGCATCGAGGGCGCGGATTCTCTCGCGCAGCGCCTTGGCAAATATGTCACTGGCACGTTTGCGGGGATATTCAACCAGTCCACCAACATCAACATGAGCAATCAGCTCGTCGTGTTCTCAGTGCGCGACCTTGAGGATTCTCTGCGGCCGATCGCGATTTACGTCATCCTGCAATACATTTGGAACGAAGTCCGCTCTACTCTGAAAAAAAGGATTCTCGTGATTGATGAAGCGTGGTGGATGATGCAGCACGAAGATTCGGCCAGGTTTTTGTTCGGCCTGGTGAAGCGAGCTCGTAAATATTATCTGGGCGTGACAACGATCACGCAGGATGTGTCAGACTTTTTGGCCAGTCCCTATGGCAAGCCGGTTGTGACTAACTCGTCCATCCAGATGCTCCTCAAACAATCGCCAGCGTCGATAGATGTGGTGGCGCAGACGTTCTTTCTGACCGAGGGAGAAAAATACCTGCTGCTCGAGAGCGAGGTGGGGGAAGGCATCTTTTTTGCGGGGTTAAAGCACGCGGCGATTCGCATTGTTGCCAGCTACACGGAAGACCAGATTATAACCACAGACCCGAAGCAGCGCCTCGAGATCGAAAAAGCCAAGCAGCAGCTGGAAGAAGAGGGAGGATAAAAAAGCGTGGCTGATTTGGATGAGATTTTGTTTGCCGAGCAGGAGCGCCAAAGGCAGGAATTTGAGCGCATGCGGCAGCAGGATCGGCGGAGACAAGCTCGAAACGGTCCGATAGAAAACGCAATAAAGCAGGAAGCAAAACAGGCCGGTAAAAAAGCCGTAAAACGGGTGATTGTCACTGCTGTTTTGCCGGTGCTCTGGAGCGCGTTTCTGGCCGCGCTACCTTTTATTCTGATAGGCTTGCTGATTGCCTTTGTGATTGTCGCCGCGATTTATATGGTTTGCAATCCCGAGGGACTCATCGCGCTGGGGATTAGCTATGGTTTAGAGTTTTCTGGAATGATTCCAGAAGGGGTGTGTGACGCGTTCAGCGCGTTTTCCGGTGTGGCCACCGTGATTACCAAAGGCCAGGAGCTCATGTGTACTAATCCGCAGATTTTGGCGGAGCAAAGCAGGGTCACGTACCCGGTACGCAATGATCCTGATCTTGATCGTCTTGTTTCCTGCATTCAAGCAGATGTTCCAAATGCTGGCAGCGTATTTACGGCTGATGAAAGCAATGAGATCTGCAACTATACGCGCGGCGCGGAAACCTGCGGACAATGTTCACATTCGGTAAACTCTTGCCATTACGGAGGCACCAACGGGGCAGGTTCAATGGCTGTGGATTTTGGTGGCGGTCCTGGAGCAGGAAATGAAGGACTGATTGGCACGCAAGTTCTCCAGGCAGCTCTCAGCTGCAGCGAAACCTTGGGCATACCGCTAAAGAGATCGACTTGTGAAAATTCGTCCGCCACTGCTGTCCAGTGCAGCGATACGAGCGCAAACCATATTCATATCAGCCTGGGAAAATGCGATAGAGATAACGGTCCGATTAATTCTCAATAAATGAACCCCGTTAGAAATATGACATACTCCATAACAGCTTGTGACAAATTTTTAATGTTAATAATAAGGAATTACTAACGGGGTGAAAAAGATTATTATCATTGCCGCGTGCGTCTTGCTCATTCTGACTGGTTTAACTGCGGCGTATTATTACTACGCGAGAAATTATCTGATGCGCATCGTCGATGAGTTGCAAAACACAAAGCAGGTTTTGGCCGCGGATGTCCTAAGCGCGATAGCCTCATTTAACGGAGAGCGTCTGTGGTACGTCACTCGTGATGGACGGATGTTTCAACTGAATCTCAAGACTCTTCAAAAGGAAGAATTTGTTTTTTCAGAAAAAACCGGCGTTCCGACCGCGGTGTTGTGGCAGGAGAGCGGCAGTGATTTGATTTTTGAGCAGAACATTGGCGGTCATGTCCGGTATAAATATTTTCGCGCCAAAGACAATCGTTTTGTGCAGTATCCCGATAATGTGCGTTCGCCAGTCATTCTGACCGGTGATGATCAGATAGCTTATGATTGGGTCACTGTTTCGGCGACCAGCACCAGGCATATTTTAAAAATCGCGGACATAGACACGAATAATTTCCAGGATATCGGAGTTTTATTCCGCGATGATTATAAATTGGTTGCCCATCCCACAAAAAAAGAGCTAGTCATGTTTTCATCTCACGGTTTTTCGCCGCTCGTTCGAGTTGACCTCGCAAGCGGAAGATTTGAGAATATTGCGCCGGAAGGCCGATATCTGAGCGTAAAATTTTCCCCGGATGGTAACCAGCTTCTCATTCATTCCGATAGTATTTGGGTTTACGACATGAATACCGGGCAGAGGAAGGATTTGAATGTCCCCGCTGGAGCCATGCTGTGGGACAGCGGCAGCCGCACAGTTTATGTCGCCAGTTCGCCCCAGCTTTGGCAGATAGATTTGAGCACCATGGAGGCCAAACAATCAAATGTTTTTTCCGACAGACAAATCAAAGATGCCTTTTTGCATCCTTTTGAAAACACCTTGTTTTTTATTGACGAGCAATCGGATTTATTCCAGATGACCCGCCTGCCAGCGCCCTGAGGCGCAGCCGATGGGGGCAGGGCTTCTGGTTATTCGAGGTGGGCTTGACGGGAAATGTCACTCACTTTGGCCGCCAGGTCTGGATAGTTTTTCAAATCGTCGTTTTCTAGAAGCGCGATCGCTTCTTTTTTCGCCAGCTCTATGTTTTTTGTGTCGCTCAGAGACGCGATTTTGAAGGGAATGAACCCAGACTGCCTGGTTCCAAGAATCTCGCCAGATCCGCGCAAGCGCAAATCTATTTCCGCGAGTTCAAAGCCGTCAGTGGAGTTTACTACGGCCTCGAGACGCTCCCTGGTAGTCTCGCCTGCGTTTTCGGCAAACAAGAGGCAATAGGATTGCAGATTCGAGCGGCCCACGCGTCCGCGAAGCTGATGCAGCTGAGCGAGGCCAAAGCGCTCAGCATTTTCGATAACCATGATCGTTGCGTTTCCAACATCCACACCCACCTCGATTACGGTCGTTGATACCAGAATATTTATTTTTCCGGATTTAAAATCATCCATAATTTGTTTTTTTTCTTCACCATGCAATCGACCGTGCAACATACCTATGGTAAATTCTGGGAAAATTGTTCGCAGCTTTTTTACTTCTTCGGTGGTGGCTTTCTGCCCCTCACTCTTGTCTAAGGGTGAGGGGTCAACGAGCGGTACTACAATGTAGGCTTGCTGGCCTTTCTTTAGTTCCTGTTTGATGAATTTGTAGGCAATGTCGCGGCCCTCGGGTTTTACCAATTTTGTAATGGTTTTTTTTCGGCCGCGCGGCAGCTCGCGCAGGATGGAAATATCGAGGTCGCCGTAAAAAGCCAAGGCCAGGGTGCGCGGGATCGGGGTGGCTGTCATCGACAGCAGATGAGGCACCGCATCCGCGCTGGTATTTTGCAGCTTGGCGCGCTGTTTGACTCCGAACCGATGCTGCTCATCAACCACCAAAAGACCGATGTTATTAAATATCACTTTTTCTTGAAGCAACGCGTGTGTCCCCACGATGACCTTAGTATGGCCGCTTGTGATCTTCGATAGGCTGCCGATCTTGTGGCTGCGGGTGAGCAGCGCCGTCTCAATCTCAGTGTGCGCAAAAAGGTTTTTCAGGGTTTCATAATGCTGCAGCGCCAAAATCTCGGTAGGCGCCAGCATGACTGATTGATAACCGCTTGAGGCAACCTCAAGCATTGATAGGCCAGCGACTACTGTTTTGCCGCTGCCGACCTCACCCTCAAGCAAGCGATTCATAGGATGGGGCCGGGAAATGTCCCTGAGTATCTCCCAGGCTGCCAAGCGCTGCGACGGCGTCAGCTTGAACGGCAGGCTCTCCACGAATTTGCTAACCAAGCTGTTGTTAAAAGTGATCGGCGGGGACGGTAGGTTTTTGAGAGTTTTTTTGTAAAGCTGGAAAGCCAGTTGAAACAAAAAAAGTTCTTCAAATGTCAGGCGCTTTTTTGCCTGCGCAAGAAGTATTTCGTTTTGCGGGAAATGCAAATTTTGCAAAGCCGCAGAGTGTCCAACGAGGCCAAGCTTTGTTCGCAGCTTCTGCGGCAGCAGGTCAGTGACGTCGCTGAGTCCTTCGAGCGCTTGCTTGATCCAGTACCGGATCTGTTTTTCAGTGATGCCTTCGGTGAGCTGGTAGACGGGGATAATCCCGGCCGTATGTATTGTTTCTGTTTTCACCATTTCAAAGGTCGGATGAGCAAGCTGCAGAGTGTGCCGCCCGCGTTTTTGATAGAGCTGTCCCTTTCCGGAAAAATAATATTCCTTGCCAGTATGCAAGGAATTTTTTATGTAAGGCTGGTTAAACCACACGGCAACAACATTTCCGCTGTCATCCTCGAGCAACGCTTCAGTTATTTTAACTCTGCGAAAAGGAAAACCCGGACTGGAGATTTGCTTCACTCTTGCGCGGATATTGATGCGTTCCGCGGGCCTGATATCAGAAATTTTTTTTATCTCGCTTAGATCCTGCCAGTCGCGGGGGAAATAATACAGCAAATCTCGGACAGTCTGAATCCCGAGTTTATTTAAAGCCTGTTCATGTTCAGGTTTCAGGAGATGAAGTTTGGAGACAGTATCATCAAGTTTAAGCATAATGTAAAATGCAAAGTGAAAAAAACAAAGTTTGCACTTTCTGTGGCGGTGTGTCTCGGACTTGAACTTGGCTAATGCAAGCAGTATAAGGCTTTTTTGAGCGTTCTTCCAGAGGCGAGCTTGAG
>Ga0155844_138_pt2 | contig 14531 bp, 17 predicted proteins | sample RifCSPlowO2_01_FD_107498 | JGI IMG/M metagenome (GOLD analysis project Ga0155844, IMG submission 107498) | Candidatus Doudnabacteria bacterium RIFCSPLOWO2_01_FULL_48_57
AAAATTTTATTTAACTGGCGGCACTGCATTGGCCGGTTTTTATTTGCGCCATCGCTATTCCGAGGATCTTGATTTTTTTTCCGAATCAGAATTTACCCCGCTTGAGGCTGATGTGTTTCTTAAACAGCTCAAAGCAGTTTTATCTTTTGAAAAATTGGATTATCAGCAGACTTTTAACAGAAATTTGTATTTTTTGCATTTTCCTGACGAGGTCTTGAAGGTGGAGTTCACTTATTTTCCTTTTCCCCGCATTGAAACGAGCGTAACACATGAAGGCCTGCAGCTTGATAGCCTACGGGACATAGCAGTCAATAAGCTCTTCTCGATTTACCAGCGTTCCGTCGCCCGTGATTATATTGATCTATACTGTATAGTGCGACAGACTGGTTATACAATCGCCGATTTGGCGAGCCAGGCGAGGATCAAGTTTGATTTTATGATTGACCCGCTCCAGTTGGGTACGCAATTTTTAAAAGCGGAAACTGCGGCTGACCTGCCCAGGATGATAGAAAATATAGACGACAAGCTCTGGCGGGAATTTTTCAGGCGGGAAGCGGAAAAATTAAAGCCGCAAATTTTAACCGATTAGGCTCCGCGGCCTATGAAACAAAAAAGGCTTTACCCAGCCCCAGTTTTCAGTATATTTTTTAAAACCATGATAAAATCCAAGGCTTATTTTCAAACATCCCGTCCTTACAAATCCGCAAAAACTGGGGCTGGGTTTACCCTCATCGAACTTCTCGTGGTCATTTCCATCATCGGCCTTTTGGCGAGCGTGGTTTTGGTGAGTTTGAATTCGGCAAGAGGCAAGGCGAGGAATACCAAGAGGCTGGGCGACATAAGACAGTTAGTAACTGCTTTTAATCTTGCCTTGGACAGCAATGGTTCTGTGCCTGATATTGCCGGTAGTGATGCCTGTATTGCTGTTGTTTGCGGCGGCGGACCATGGACCGGCATTGTGGCTAATGCGGCCATAGATAATTTTTTTGCTCCTTATATTAAAAAACCCACAGATCCGCAGGACAATACCAGAGGCCGGTGGGGGTACGTATATGGTGATCATTATTCGGGGATTGTTCCTTACGATGGATATGTTTTATCCAACGCGACTTATATTGAATGGACAATGGAAGGCTCAGTCCAGCCAGCCTCTTGTTCTCCCGGAAGGGTTTGGTCTGCAACCGCAAATTGGTTTGATTGCTTGTATGTATTGAATTAAATGAAAACAATCAGGCTTTATAAAATGAGTAATAAAAATGTAAAACAATTTGGGTTTACCCCCACACCTGTTTCTTCTAAAACAGGTGTGGGCTCCGCCAAGGCGGAGCGGGGGTTTACCCTCATCGAACTTCTCGTGGTCATTTCCGTGATCGGGCTCTTGGCGAGCGTGGTTTTGATTTCGCTCAACAGCGCACGTAGCAAAGCGCGAGACGCGAAAAGGAAAGCTGATCTCAGACAAATCCTGACAGGGATTGATCTGTATGTTAATGACAATGGGGTGCCGATTGGCACAGGCGTCGGCTGGTGGGCACAGATCACCAACACTTGTGCTGGGTGGGGCCAGATTTATAATAATTTAACCAACTATATGACTAAGGTTCCTGATGACCCAAATAGTACTGGGCCAGCGACCGTTTGTTCGGGCGCAGATGGTTGGTGGTATTATTTCGGTGATGGTTACATGTTCAACGGCACTTCGGTAGTGTATGCTGCTGATCGTGCTCACTACGTGCTTTGCAGCAAGCTGGAAAACAGCAGTGATAGAGACTATAAAGTTATCGCTAATCCTTGGAGCGGGGCTTGGGTATTGAATTATTGTATAGGTTACTAGCCACATATGAAACAAAAAGGCTTCACCCTCATCGAACTCCTCGTGGTCATCGCCGTGATCGGGCTTTTGGCGGTTTGACAAGTATATGTAGCATGTATACACTGAGATTATGAACGAGAATTTCCAGGGCGAACTTAGTTTTCAATGGGATACTGGAAACAGCGGCAAAAATTTTCAGAAACATCAGGTATCTAACGATGAGTGCGAGCAGGTATTTGTGGATCCGGATAAAATCATGGTTCCTGATCCGAAACATTCCGGCCGCGAAAAACGTTTCATCATCATTGGCAAATCCAAAATCGGCAGAGCTTTATGTATTGTTTTTACCATTAGATATTCTCAGATTCGAGTCATTTCTGCACGCGACCTGAATCGGAAAGAAAAGATCAGATATTTATGAAGAAAAAATTGATTCTTCCCAAATTTAAAAATGAGGATGAGGAGAGAGGATTTTGGTCAAACATTGACCTGACTGATTATTTTGAACAGGAGGATTTCGTGCCGGTGTCTTTCCCCAATCTGCAGCTCACCACCAAAGCCATTTCTTTGCGCGTGCCAAAGTATTTGATCACGCAAATTAAGGAAAAAGCCAATTCCATGGATGTGCCGTATCAGGCGCTGATGAAAAAGTATATTGCGGATGGCATTCGCAGAGATTTAGCCACTGATAAGATCAAATAGCCCATCGCCCTATTTATGAAACCAAAAAACCAAAAAGTTTTTACCCAGCCCCAGTTTTCAGTATATTTTTTAAAACCATGATAAAACCCAAGGCTTATTTTCAAACACCCCGTCCTTACAAATCCGCAAAAACTGGGGCTGGGTTTACCCTTATCGAACTCCTCGTGGTCATCTCCATCATCGGCCTTTTGGCGAGCGTGGTTTTGGTGAGTTTGAATAGCGCAAGAAAGAAAGCAAGAGATGCAAGGCGGGTAGCTGATTTCAGGCAAGTGCATCTGGCCATGGAAAGCTATTATGATACTTTTGGAACATACCCCGGAGATAACGCCCTTTTTGATAACACTCCGGCAGGGCACCGGGCGCAGTTTGAGGCAATGGCACAGCAGCTTATAAGTAGCGGTTTTATAAGTGCTATTCCCAGAGATCCGATAAATGACCCCGCTACTGGCAATCTGTACATGTATCACAGATACGCGGCCGGTAATCCTGTAGGCGCAATTATTGTAACCAACCTTGAAGGCATTGATCCTACAACAACAGGACCCTCCAATTCTTGCCGGCCGTTTGACCAAAACTGGTGCAGCGGCACGCTGGCCTCCACCTACTATTGCCTGTGTCATTCATATTGAAAACAATTGACAAAAATACAAGCATCCAAAGTCAAATATAAAACAGGCTTCACATTGATCGAACTCCTTCTTTATCTGGCTTTGTCTGCCGCGATTCTTTTGGCGGTTTCGGTTTTCTTGTCGATATTGCTCCGTTCGCGGATAAAAAATCAAACAGTGGCCGAAGTAGAACAGCAGGGGATTGCTGTTATGAACCATCTTACCGCCGCGATCAGAAGCGCGGAGAACATCAATGAGCCAGCTCTAGGCTTGAGTGCCGGCAGCTTGTCTCTCGATGCTTTTGGCAGCACCAATGACCCGGCTGTGTTCGCGGTAAGCGGTTCGGCGATAACAGTCACCGAAGGGAGCGGCTCGAGTCAAAACCTAACTTCTTCCAGGGTCACCGTTTCCGGGGTCAGCTTTCAAAATTTATCGCGGTCCGGAACGCCGGGTATTGTTCGGGCTCAATTTACCCTGACCTATCTGAATCCGACCGGGAAAAACGAATATGAATATTCGAAAACTTTTTATGCCTCAGCCAGTCTTCGGTAAGCAAAAAGGTTATATAGTTTTGATCAGCGTTCTCCTTGTGAGCGCGATTGGCGCGGCGATTTCGATTGCCGTGATTTTACTGGGTTTAGGCAGCTCGCGCAGCAGTTTTGCGGTTCAGCAATCGCGACAGGCGGCTAGCGCGGCTAATGCCTGCGTGGAAGAAGCGCTGCAGCAGATCAGGGAGAACAGCAATTTTAGCGGGAACGATACTCTAACTGTCGGGCAGGGCAGCTGCTCTTACGCAGTAGCCAGCCTTGGCGGGCAAAGCCGCTACATTGCTGCCTCAGGAACAGCCGGTACGATTGTTCGAAAATCGCGCGTTAATATTGACGCTATAACTCCGATAATCAATGTCGTTTCCTGGGAAGAAGTTGCGGATTTTTAGATTTGTGTCATAATGAACAGCAAACGGGTTCAGATCCGAAATAAACAGCAAATCAATAATAATTAAAAATAATAATTAAAGGAGCAAAAATGATAAACACAAAAGCTAAAGGATTTACCCCGCACCTTTTCCACATGTTGTGGGGTAAGAGTGGAAATTTGGCAGCACAAAGCTCAATACCAAGAAAAGGTGCGGGGTTTACTTTGCTGGAAATTCTGTTAGTGGTGGCAGCCATTGGAATTTTGGCTGGTATCGTTATCGTTGCGATCAACCCCGGTAAACAACTCGGGGATACCCGCAACTCCCAGCGCAGGGTCGACGTCAACACTATTCTTAACGCGGTTTACCAGTATTCGCTGGATAATAGCGGCACATTGCCAGCGAGCATTACCACGACTGCAACCGAAATTTGCCGGACGGGCGGGACGTGCACTGGTCTCGTGGATCTCGGCGTTCTGACCGCTAGCGAAAAATATTTGACCGCGATGCCGGTTGATCCGCAGGAGACTGACGCCAACTCGACTGGTTACCGCATCATAAAAACCGCGAACAATCGCATCACCGTTGATGCTCCTGGCGCCGAACAAAGCGCGACCATTTCAGTGACTCGATAGGAAAAACAAGAAACCGAGACAAAATAAATACCGCTATCTTTGATGCGCTCGAAAAAAACCACATCGGGAGCCGGCTATATTAACGCAGAAGGCAAACTCTTTTTATGTGGTCTTTTTCTGCTGGCATTGCTGATAGGTTATTTTATCCTGCCGGTACAATCGCTGCGGGTGACTGTAATAGTGGCCTTATTTTTGGTCAGCACCGCGCTGTTATATGCGGCAGACCAGGCACTCAGGTCTTATAAACTGCGCGACCAGGAATATAGCAAGCTAAAGTGGGATATGGAATACGCGATAAAAACCGCCAAAGAAAGGCAGTTCACGCTCGCCACCAAGATCAAGGAACTTGAGGATTCAAAAACAGCGACACTCAAGATTATACACGACCTGCAGCTTGCCAAAGAGCACGCTGAAGAAGAAAAATCCAAGGATGAAGCGATGCTTTCCAGCCTCGGGGAAGGGCTTATCGTGACGGACAAGCTTGGAAAAATCCAGCTTGTGAATAAAGTTTTTGAGGATCTGCTGGAATGGAAACCGCGCGAGGTGGTCGGCAAGCATATTCTCGCAGTGATACCGATACAGGACGAAAAGGGGAAATTGGTTTCGCTAGAAAGGTCGTTTGCCTCTGTTTTAGAAAAAGGAAAAAAAATAACTACAGGACCTGAAACGTCGTACTTTTACGTCAAAAAAAATAAAGCTCGTTTTCCAGTCGCGATTACCATAACCCCGATCATAATTGGCAAAAAAATTGTGGGAGCGGTTCAGGTATTTCGAGATATCACGCGGGAAAAAGAAATTGATCAAGCGAAAAGCGAATTTGTGTCGCTGGCCAGCCATCAGCTGCGGACGCCGCTTTCTACCGTTAACTGGTACACGGAGATGCTGATCGACGAGGACGCGGGTAAAATCAGCAACGAGCAGAAGCAGTATCTGAAGGAAATCTATCACGCAAACCGGCGCATGGTAGATTTGGTGAACGCGTTTTTGAATGTTTCCCGGATTGAACTCGGAACCTTTTCGGTGGAGCCTGAACCTTCAAGCGTAGTAAAAATCGCGAAAAGCGTAGTTGCGGAGCTCAAACCTCTGATCAGCCAAAAGCGCTTGAAAATGGTGGAAAAATACGAAAAAAATATTCCAGTCATCCAGGCTGATCCAAAATTGGTGAGAATCATCTGTCAAAATCTCCTGACAAATGCGGTGAAATACACGCCTACTGGCGGCCGTATCGAGATTGAAATTTCCCTTAATCAGAAGTCTCTGGTGTATAATGAAAATAAGCCCGAAAGCTATATTCGCTTAAAGGTCAGCGACAATGGATATGGCATTCCGCAAAGCGAGCAGGCGAATATATTCACCAAGCTATACCGCGCCGACAACGTCAAAGAAAAGGATACGGAAGGCACCGGCCTGGGCCTCTATATAGCCAAATCAGTGCTTGATCGCGTGGGCGGGATGATCTGGTTTGAGTCTGGGGAAAATAAGGGCACCAGCTTTTATGTAGCGATTCCCATAATCGGGATGAAAGAAAAAAAAGGTAACAAAAAATTGGAATGAAAGACCAAAAAAAATATATAGCGCTCGTGGTGGAAGACGAACCGCCGCTTGCTTACGCGATCAAAACTAAGCTAGAAAAAATGGGGTTTGACGCCGTAACCACCAGGACCGTAGAGCAGGCTTCTGCCTACATGGAAGATATCGGCGGTTTTGATTTTGTTTGGCTCGATCATTATCTCATCGGGCAGCAAACAGGTTTAGATTTTGTTGAAAAACTAAAAGCGAGCGGCAAATGGAAGGATATTCCGATTTTTGTGGTTTCAAACACCGCCAGTTCGCAAAGAGTTCAGTCCTATCTCGATCTCGGTGTCACCAAATATTACACTAAATCAAATTTCCGTTTAGATGCGATCATCGACGATATTCGCAAATATCTAGAAGACCACGAGAAATAAAAGCATGAGGAAAATCCGAATCTTGCTATGGCCTGCTGCGGTGGCGGCGTTTTTCGTGCCTTCTATTGTTTATGGCGCGGACCATTTGGTTATCTCACAAATCCAAATCACTGGCGGTCCAGGAAAAACCACGGAAGATTTTGTGGAAATAAAAAACCCGACAGAAACAGATATTGATCTGAACGGCAAAAGGCTTGTAAAGAGAACAAAAACCGGAACTACAGACACACTCATTAAATCCTGGACAAGCGCAACAATCATCAAAGCCCACAGTTACTATCTGTGGGCCAATTCGTCCTATGCCGGCATCGCAATGCCTCCTGACGTCGCGACTACTGGCACGCTTGCGGAAGATAACGGGATTGCCCTTCGAGAAGGCCAGAATGACGTTGGTGTGATTATTGATAGCGTAGCCTGGGGGGAGGCGGCTAATATTTTTGTGGAGTCTGCTCCTTTCGCGACTAACCCTGCCGCCAATCAAAGCCTAGAACGAATTGCGGACACGGATAACAATTTTATGGATTTTACGCTACAGAGCATATCGCATCCCAGAAACTCTTTTTACGTTGATACGGAGATGCCGGCGCAACCGTCTCCCGCCGTGACAAAAACTCCCAGCTCTACTCCAGAGGTTGGTTCTGAGGCAACCGTCGAGCTTTCTGAAATCATGGCAAATCCGAGGGGAAGCGATCAGGGCAACGAATGGATTGAGTTCTATAACCCAGGCCATAGCGCAGTTGATTTGAGCGGATGGATACTCGATGATGACATGATACAAAATAGCCCTTCCAAAAATTCATTCGTTATTCCTGGGCCAGCGCCAGTGGCACCGGGCAACTATTTGGCTATAAAAATACCAAAGGGCAGATTTTCTTTAAATAATTCAGGATCCGAATCTGTGTACGTTTTTGACAGCGCAAAAGTCCTGAATCAAAGCTTGCATTATCAAGGTCCGGCCAAAGACGGCTATGCTTATGCTCTTTCCGAATCCAGACTTTGGCAGTGGACTGAAACTTCGACCCCAGACAAGAAGAACATCATTGCTGCTGAAATTATTTACGCTAAAACTATTGCCATTTCCGAGATTGTTCCCAATCCGGATGGGGATGATGAAGAAGGCGAATTCATAGAGCTTTACAATTTTGGCGCCGATGCCGTTGATCTGACTGATTGGTCGCTCTCGGACAAAACGAGAAAATATATCATCAGCGACGATGAAGTTTTAGATACAGAAATTCCAAGTGGCGGCTATTTTCTTGTTTATCGAGATACCAGCGGAATTAGCCTTAACAATACTGGAGAGGAAAAGATCAGTCTATTTGATCCAACAGGAACGCTTGTCGATAGTGTCACATTTACGGCAAAAGACAACGAATCTTTTGCGCGTACTTCTGACGACAAATACGAATGGACTCCCGTGATCACTCCTGGTGCGACAAACTCATTTGCGGAGATGCAGAACGGTAAAAAAACGGTTCTGTCCGAACCGAAAACGGAAAATACTGCAGTTGAATCAATACAATTGGACGAGGTCCGACAATTACCACTGGAGACTTTGATTAAAAGTTCTGGAATAGTGAGCGCGCCGCCCGGCATTTTTGATCCAGGAGTTTTTTACCTTCAAGGAAGCGGCATCAGAATAACATTGGAAAGTGAGCTTCCTATGCAACTGAGGTTGGGTGATGAGGTTGAATTTGAAGGTTATTTGCGGCAAGCGTACAGAGAGCTGCAAATCAGGGTAGAAAATTTGTCATCTCTCAAAGTAATAGATACAGATAATCAAGTTTCAGTGCATAGTATCAAAACGGCAGAAGTGGGAGAAGATTTTGAAGGATATTTGGTGCAGATCTCAGGCAGCATTACTGACAACCAAGGCAATGCGTTCTTTGTTGATGACGGCAGCGGAACAGCCCGGGTGCTGATTTTGGAAACTTCGGGCGTAGAAAAACCAGAACTCTTCAAAAAAGGGGAGCGGGTTACGGTTACAGGCATAGTCTCGCAGTACAATGACAACTACCGGGTTTTACCGCGGTTTCAATCTGACCTTCATCTCGAAAGCAAAGAAGAAATTGCGGGAATACAAAGTTTGCCTCGCACTGGGTCAGAATTTTGGCTTATTCTTGCGACTGTAGCAGGAATTTGTTATATTTATTGGGTTAATTTCCAACTTAACCCTAGAAAGGAAATTTAAATGAACAAAGTAGAGCTAGCTGACGCAGTCGCCCAGAAAGTCGGCGGCACCAGAGGAGACGCGGAAAAGGTTATTGCCGCCACTGTTGAGGTGATTAGCGAGCAGCTCAAGGCTGGAAACGAGGTTACTATTACTGGTTTTGGCAGTTTTTCTGTGTCGCACCGCGCAGCCAGGACAGGTGTAAATCCTCAAAATCCGACAGAAAAAATTCAGATTGGGGCAACCAAGGTGCCCAAATTTAAGGCAGGCAAGGGACTCAAAGACGCGGTGCGTTCATAAATCATAATTGCCGGGGAGTAGTATACCGGTAGTACGTCTGCTTTGGGAGCAGATAGACCGGGTTCGATTCCCGGCTCCCCGATAGATAAGATAGGTAGCCGCCTCTTCGGCGGCCAGATTTTGTGTTATAGTGAGAGCAAAGGACCGAAAATGAGAAACAAAACAGCCAATCTTGCTTATTTTAGCCTAACTATAGCCTTGGTAGCGTTACAGTTGTTGCCGGCCGCGGTTTTCGCGCAAAATCAAAACCCGAGCCGAGCGGATGCGACCCCAACTGGATTTGAACAGGTATGTAACCAAGTTCTGGTCGAAAGTCAAGGCATTGCCGGTTGCATTAACAAAATATATCTGTTTTCCCTGGGTGCTGGAGCCCTGATTGCCCTTTTGATGCTCGTTCTTGCCGGCTATCGCTATATGACTGCTGGCGGCAACGCGGAACAGGTTCAGACAGCCAAAGACACTTTTCAAACCACTTTTACCGGACTGATCATTATTTTTGTGGCATTTATCCTGCTGTATGTTATCAACCCTGATTTAGTCCAATTCAAAAAATTAAGTCTTCCTACAATTAGATTACCTTAATAAATGCCAGTTTTTCGCTTCTACCTGAATCTTTTCAAGGAGAACAAATATTGGATCAAAAAGACTGCCTTCCTGGGCGGTTTTTCGTTGATAGCAGGGGTTCTAGTTTTTTCTCTGCAGCCAGAGTCGGCTCCCAGATTTATGCAGTTTTTGCGGAGAATTTTTGCTGATATTTTGGAGGGCAAGGAGATCGCGATTGATATGGCCACAGCTATGGCTATCTTCAAAAACAATGTCCAGGCAGGAATCATTGGTCTTTTTGGGGGAATAGCTCTTGGTATTATTCCGGTTTTGAGCGTAATCGTGAACTTTTTTATTATTGGCTATCTATTCGCATTTTTTAGCCAGCAGCGCGCAGAGGGACTGCTTGTTTTCTTTGTCAGCGTTGTGCCGCATGCCATAGTCGAGATCCCGCTTTTCTTGATTACTGCCGCATTCGGTCTGAGACTTGGATGGTTTTGGAAAATAAATAGAGAACTATCAAACTGGGAAAAGCTCAAGCTATGCTTGAAAGACAATCTAAAGCTGGTACCCTTGTTAGTTGTGGGTTTTTTCCTGGCTGCACTCGCGGAGATTTTTGTCAGCGGACGGTTAGCGGAAAGATATGCCAGTGGACAGTTTTAGTGAAAGGGTGATCAGGGTAATTGGGAAAATTCCGAAGGGCAAAGCTGCAACCTATGGCCAGATTGCAGCCATGGTTTACAGCCCACGCGCTGCGCGCATGGTCGGACAGGTTTTAAGACATTTACCCCGTAGGATGACTGCGCCATGGCATAGAGTCATAAACAGTAAAGGCATGATCTCAATCGAGAACCTGAACGTACCAAAACCAGAGCAAGCAAGGCGTTTACAGGAAGAGGGGATCGCTGTATCATTTAGGGACGGAAATTACTGGGTTGATTTGAAGAAATATTTATGGAATCCTAAATAATTGCGCTCTGCGAGCGGGTGTCGTATAACGGCTAATTATGCCACCCTTCCAAGGTGGAGACGAGGGTTCGACTCCCTTCACCCGCTCATAGTGCGTAAAGGGTTCCCTGCCCGCCACCGGTTGCGCCGAAGGCGCTGCAGTCGGCGATTCCTGTATCCCGCTCCATGTGGATAAAGAGAAAGATAAATTTTTTGATATGAGTTATGGCTTAGATAAGCCATTTTTTGTTGATTTTTTATCCACAATAAATTTAAAAGAAATTGATCTACCCTAAATCGTTGACAGTAAACAGCAGCAGCCTTATTATTATTCATGAATTTAGATTTGCATTTTGAGCGTCTATATTGTCTGGTTTTGTAACAATAATACTACCAAAGCCGTCCAATTATGCATCTACTAATTCGTTTAATTCGTTAGAAATAACAGTTGAGACAAAAGCGCAGTCTGATAATCTAACATTGTATTTTTAGAGTCCAGCACCATTTGCTGGAAGTTTTTGTTAGCTTTTCGGTTTTAGAGGTGGTCGATCCCTAAGACTAAGCTAGATAATTCCAAATGGTGCGGGATGTGGATAAAGTTTCTTAAATAAAGTAATTTTTGCAAAGAATTTTGATTGTCGCAATTGAACAATTAAACCTTTGCAAAGGAGCATTAAATGCATAAACCTAATAGATCTTTTGCACAAAAGGTCTTTGCTGCGGGTTTAGCAGTTACCACTGCTCTCTGGGCCTTCGGCGGCGTCCTCGCTGTAACAGCGGCGGCAGTCGAAGCACACCCAGCAGGCACGCTCGTCCTCTCCGGATCGACTGTCTGGCACATCTCCGATGACGGAACCATGCGCCAGGGTATTGATTCCCTGGCCAAGTTCCTCTCTCATCGCTACAGCTTTGCCAACGTTGTTCCAGCCAACTCTGCTGACCTGGCTTTGCCAGACGGCGGACTCTTGGGATGGGGCTCAGGCGTTCTGTTCAATGATGGTGGTACTGTCTATCAAGTATCAGGCGGAATGAAGCATGGCTTCACCTCTGCCGCAGCCTTTACTGGGCTCGGTTTTAGCTTTGCCAACGTTGTTAATGCCAGCCTTGCCGGAGTTCCGGCAGGAGCCAACATTAGCGATGCGTCAGGCGCGCACAAAGAAGGAACCTTTGTTTCTTCAGCGGGCACAGTCTGGCAAATCACTGCTACAGGCCGAAAAGGTATTCCGGAGCCCGGAGTACTGTTCTCTTATGGCGCTGGCTTCAACCATGTTGTTGCTGCCAATGCCGCTGACCTCGCTCTAGCAAGCGAAGGCAATAGCACCTTCCGCACTGGATCCCTGGTCAATGATGGTGGAACTCTCTACGCGGTCACTGCGACAGCAAAGCGCGGTTTCCCATCAGCTTCCTGCTACACTGGCTTTGGATTTAATTTCTCAATGCCAGTCGCAGGCTCAACCACAGGTCTGACTGCCGGCGCTAACTACTGTGCTGACAGCGGTACACCACCTTCAACACCCCCACCTCCGGGATCGACAGGAACATTGATGGTTAGCCTGGCTTCTGATACACCGCCCGCTGGCGTTGCGATCAAGAGCGCGGCTCGCGTACCGTTCACCAAAGTCCAACTGACAGCCTCAGGCGGAGATGTCATTATTGACACCTGGCAAGTCAAACGCGCAGGCGTTTCCCAGGATTCTTCGTTCGTTGATGTCGACATCATTGATCTTTCCACCAACTCGACTATCAACGAGAGTGGCAAGACTTTCAATTCTGACCACATTGCGAACTTCACCGAAGACATGACAATCCCATCGGGTACAACCAAGTACGTCATGCTTGCCGGCAACATTGCCGCGAGCCCAGGCGCTGGTGAGACCCCGGTCCTGCAGCTTTCTGCTGTGACTGTCAAGGGCGGTTCGGTGGTAGGCAGCTTCCCGATCAGCGGCAACGCAATGACGATCAATACTTCGATCACCATTGGCACAGCCACGGTTCAAAGAGGCGCTTACACTAACGCATCTTCGACCACCATCGAGGTAGGAAAGACGGCTTACACTTTCTTCTCCTTCCAGGTTCAGGCTGGTTCCACAGAAGATGTCGAGTTCAGCCAGATTAAAGTCTATCAATCTGGCAGCGCCAGCTTGACGACTGACATGGCGAACATCAAGCTTTTGAAAGATGGCACGGTACTGTCCTCTTCAGGCACAGTTTCCGGCAACTACATCAGCTTCAGCTTCCCGGTCCAGGTCATTCCGAAAGGACAGACCTTCCAGTTCCAGGTGCAAGCTGATGTTGTCAGCGGCTCGGCCAGAACCATCAAGCTTGGTATCTGGAGATCAACTGACATTCTCGTCAAAGGCACGACCTATGGCGCGAACATCACCCCGACCTATTCTGGTACTGGATCCGGCAGCGGAACGAATGTGTTGCAGGACAACCAGTTTACTATCTCGAACGGCACCCTGAGAGTTGGCAGATCAGCCACAGTTGGCTCCACCAACATCGCGGTTGGTTCCAACCAAACCCTCGGTGCTTTCGAGTTCGAAGTCAAAGGCGAGCCGATCGTAATCACGGCTTTGACCTTGACGGTATCGTCATCCACCTCTGGAACGATTACAGAGGACGCGACTCAGGCTTATCGCCTTGTTGATTCAAGCGGCAAGACAGTTGCTGGTCCGACAGACATCACCAACAACGCCCTGACAGTTGCCTGGACTGACACATTCACAGCGCCGGTCGGTGTGAACCACTACAAAGTCGTGGCCACTGTGACCACAGGCGGCGGCTGGACAAGCAATGACACCATCACGGTGAGCATCAACACTCCAGCTTCAGCCGTTACGGCCAAAGGCGAAACGACTGGTCAGACCATCACTCCGACTCCGTCTTCCAACACGGCAGCTTCTCAACAGACCGTAAAATCGGCCTCGTTGACAGTTACCAAGAACTCCACGCCAACCAACAAGACTGTCATCACCAACTCGGTGGGCGTCTTGACGGGAAGCTGGTCGTTTGACGCAACGAACTCTGGCGAAGACATCCGAATCACAACTATTGCGGTTCGCGCGTCCACAACCGGTAAACTCAATGCGCTGACACTCAAAGAAGTCGCGAGTCCCGGCGGCACGGTAGTCAAAGCCCTAAGTCCGGTGAATGACAACCCGACTACAAGCAATGACAAGACCGCGACCTCCACATTCGCCCTTTCCGAGCCTTTGATAATCACCAAAGGAACAACCAAGGTTATTGACCTCTATTCCAACATTGGCTCTGATGCCTTGACTGGTGAGGTTGATGCCTGGGGTTTGACTGACACCACTTCTGCCACGAACGCTTCAGTTGTGGCTTACGGTGTCGCCACCGGTAACCGAGCAACAGTCACCTTAACCGCTCATGACGGTGCGGTTCTGACCATTGCAGGTTCCGGAACCCTGACCATCACGGAAGATGCATCATCTCCGGCTTCCCGCCTCGTGGTACACGGTACAACCGGTGTGTCCCTGGCCGAAGTCAGACTGAAAGCTTCCAACGAATCAGTTGACATCACTGTCATGAAACTGCGCGTAGCTGACGGCGGTTTGGACAGCACAGCAGCTGGTGATTACACTCAGGTTTCCAAGGTCTACCTCAAGCTCGACGGCGCAGTTGTCGGCAGCTCCACGGGTTACACCCTTGGCGCGGCCAGCACCACGCTCAACTTTGAGCGCGGCCAGGTTACGGTTCCGGTCGGTGATGTCGGCAAAAAGCTGACCATCTCGGCTGATATCGTCAATCTTGGCACCAACGAGCCAGGAACCTCGAACGCTGACATTGCTGTCGGTCTTAACGGCGCCAATGCCTTCACAGCGGTTGGCAACGGCTCGAACACCACTCTGGGACTCTCGAGCAAGACCTACACTGATTCAACCGGCAGCGCGGTCATCCTGCACAAAGCAGTTCCGTCGGTAGTT
>Ga0155844_138_pt1 | contig 1759 bp, 4 predicted proteins | sample RifCSPlowO2_01_FD_107498 | JGI IMG/M metagenome (GOLD analysis project Ga0155844, IMG submission 107498) | Candidatus Doudnabacteria bacterium RIFCSPLOWO2_01_FULL_48_57
TACCCAGCCCCAGTTTTCAGTATATTTTTTAAAACCATGATAAAACCCAAGGCTTATTTTCAAACATCCCGTCCTTACAAATCCGCAAAAACTGGGGCTGGGTTTATCCTCATCGAACTCCCCAGCCTTCGCCACTCGCCGTCGCGACGTAGCTTTGGCGCAGTCGGAAGGCTTCGGCGGGCACACGCGTTCACATTAGTTGAGTTGCTCGTGGTCATTTCCGTGATCGGATTGCTCGCGAGCGTTATTTTGGTGAGTTTGAATTCGGCTCGGGCGAAAGCCAGGGATGCCAAACGCAAATCCGATCTCCGGCAAATGGTCAACGCCTTGGAATTGTATTTTAACGTAAATGACAGATATCCGGGCTATAATGACTTGGGGACAAGCAGCGGGGCAATTAGCTGTGAGGGAAACTGGAATACCTTGCAAACAGCCCTCTCACTTTATATGAACAGTCTGCCGCGTGATCCGCAAAATATTTGCGATTGGGCATCTGGCCGATTTTACAAGTACCACTATAAACCCTACCTATCAGCACAGCCGACTGGTTACGAAATTGCAGCATCACTTGAAAATACCTCGGATCTGACGACTGGAGATTTTTTGTATAACTGTGCTGTGCCTCCGGAGAGTTGCATCTATCGCAAGGCCGCTGGCGGCTGGGGATTTTCTAAATGACACATTCAATTTTCTAACGCGAAAAAATGCCGGCTGGCAAATATCCTAAAACTGGCGCTGGGTTTACCCTCATTGAGCTCCTGGTGGTCATTTCCGTGATCGGCTTACTGGCGAGCGTGATCATGGTGAGTTTGAACAGCGCGCGGGCCAAAGCGCGGGACGCGGCAATTAAATCTAATCTAAGCGGCATGAGAACTACTGCGGCGTTAATTTATGACTCCGCTGGAACTTACGATACGGTATGCAATGCTGATACTGACTCTGGCAAACAGTTCCGCGCCGCTTATGCGCAAGGCGATAAGGTTGATGCCGAAAATGTCTGTCTTAACAGCGACACAACAGCCCTTTGGTCGGCTGGCGGAAATATCATTGCCGTTACAAAGGCCGCTATTCCCGAAAAATGGGCAGCCTCAATCCGTCTAAAGAACGGCAATTATTTCTGCGTAGACCATTCAGGTTATGCTCAAGAGCAGGAAACGAGAGGGATTGACAACAGCCCTATTGATGTAGACTGTATTTAAAATAATAAAATGCGAGGATCCAAAGTCACAGGTCACATGTTCCGCCGTCGCCAAGGCTATGGCGGACAGGCAAAGGTCAAATGTTCTTCAAAGGGCTTCACCCAGCACCAGTTTCCCAAAGTTCAATTTTCTAACGCGAAAAAATGCCGGCTGGCAAATATCCTAAAACTGGCGCTGGATTTACCCTCATTGAGCTCCTGGTGGTCATTTCGGTGATCGGGCTCTTGGCTAGTGCGGGCAGGCCGGAGAATGAGTGGATTTTTGGCAAATTTGTGATATAATTATGTTATGTACAATTGGTCAACTGACGAAACAAAACTTGGCGACGATCCGCAAAAGAAAACCATTTGGAAAATTCAGCAAATGGTTAATTTTGGTTTGAACGGAGAGAAAATAAGCGAGAAGAAGCTGCGGGAGTTTTGGAATGTTCTTGAAATCGACAAAAGCAGGCGGAATTTTTTAAATATGCTGCTCCATGCCCGCTGAAATCCTTACCGCGAGGCAGAAGCTGTTTTTAGCCCAATTTGCCGCGCAGCCCCTGCTTTCTAAAAAATTTTATT